>Ga0209830_10000168_pt1 | contig 75417 bp, 67 predicted proteins | sample ArcticOcean_MG_C_12_FD_187439 | JGI IMG/M metagenome (GOLD analysis project Ga0209830, IMG submission 187439) | Marine microbial communities from western Arctic Ocean - ArcticOcean_MG_CB8_130 (SPAdes) (version 2) | ecosystem: Environmental > Aquatic > Marine > Oceanic | place: Arctic Ocean...
ATAATTCTTTCGTTAATGGCTTCAGGATTTAATGGGCAAAATTTTAGATTTCATGGCTACATACCAATCGATAAAAATGAAAAAATGAAAAAATTAGAGAGTATGCAAAAAGATATACTACAAAATTATGAGACTCAAATTTTTATAGAAACTCCCTATAGGAATAATAATTTACTAGACAATCTATTATCAATCGTAGATGAAAAAATTAATTTGTGCATAGCTGTAAACTTAACAACAGATGATGAAATTATAGTAAGCAAGAAAATAGGGATTTGGAGAAAATCTAACCTTCCTGATTTATCAAAAAAACTATGCATCTACTTGTTAAATTAATTCCTTTACAGGCCGAAAAGACTTTCTGTATATATCAATAACACCATGCTCCCTTAGCAGCCCTATGTGTTCTTTTGTAGGATAGCCTTTATGTTTTTTTAGGTTGTATTGTGGATATTTAATATCCAATTCGCACATATATCGATCACGCTCTACCTTAGCAATAATTGAAGCTGCTGAAATTTCAGGTATTAATGAGTCCCCCCTAACAATTGCTTTAATATTAAAATCTTTAATATCTGGGGTATATAAGCCATCAACTAAAATAAGGTCTGGCCTTAATTTTAGCCCATTAAATGCTCTTAGCATTGCCAATAATGAAGCATTCAAGATATTTATATTGTCAATTTCACTAACCGAAGAAGAAGAAAAATTAAAATCTAAAGCTTTATCTTTAATCTCATGATTCAATAAGAGAAGTTTTTTATATGAAAGTTTTTTTGAATCATTTAAGCCTAAAATGATATTGTCTGGATTAAGGATTACTGCTGCAGCATAAACTGGACCTGCAAGAGGACCCCTTCCTGCTTCATCAATTCCACAAGTTACAATCATTTTATATATTTTTTTAAAACATCTAGAATTAATGTTGACGTATTACGGATAAGTGTTTTATGAAGATCAGTGAACTCTTTTTTAATCATTTGTTTGTATTTTTTATTATTTATAATTTTCAATGCTTCTTTTGCTATTTCTTCAGGATTTACCCTCCTCTGAATTAGCTCAGGTGAGATTAATTTATTTAAGAGAATATTGGGAAGGCCTATCCATGGGATTAACTTCATTCTTCTTAGTATCTGCCATGATAACCAAGAAGTCTTATAGATAATTAACATTGGCTTTTTAAATAGTGCTACTTCAAGAGTTGCTGTTCCAGAAGCAACAATGACAAAATCAGAGGCATTAATTACGTCATGCGAGTGACCAATTATAGGTCTAATATTTAATGTGCTGTAATTATTTATGCTGTTATTAATTTTTTCGAAATTTTCTTTGTTGTTACAGGGGATTATAAATAATGCATTTTTTAACTGGCCTTGAATAATCAATGCTGATCTCAGCATAATATCAAGATGCCATTTAACCTCACTAGATCTGCTTCCCGGAAGTATGGAGATAACAAAATGGTTATCCTTAATACCGATCTTTTCTCTACTGAGTGGTACATTTGGCTTTAAGGGAATAATGCTTGCTAATGGATGGCCAACATATGTTGAAGGCAATTTTATTGCCTTGAAAATTTTTACTTCGTGAGGAAAAACTAAAAAAAGATGATTCATGTAATCTTTCATTAAGTATATTCTTTTTTTTCGCCAGGCCCACACGGATGGAGAAACATAATGGAATACTCTAACTTTTCTTTTTTTTAATGTCTTTTCAATAAAGAAATTAAAATCCGGAGCATCTATACCAATATAAATATCAGGCCTTTCGTTTACAAGATATTTAATTAGATTTCTTCTAGAAATTAATAATTTAACTATACTTTTTAACGCATCGGCATACCCATGTACACTCAGAATTTTATAATCAAAAAAAGAATTTAGCCCATTAACATTCATCATGGGTCCACCAACCCCAACATACTCAACATCCTTGAATCTTTTATTAATTTCTAGCATTAATTGGCTCGCAATTAAATCACCTGAAGCTTCTCCAGCAACAATTGCTATTTTAGCCATTTATCTTACAATACCTCGTTTAGAGTGTTTGATGAAGTCTACATAAAAATTAATCGATAACGAGTCATTTGCCATAGCTCTTAGAATAGATGTTGCCTCATCCAGAGTATTCCCGTCACGATAAATCACTTTATAACCTTTCTTAATTATAGCTATATCTTCCACTGAGAAATCTCTTCTTTTTAGCCCCTCAACATTTATTCCATTTGGTTTTGCACTATAGCCAGCAGCCATAATGAACGGTGGTATATCTTGAAAAACAATTGAACCGGCAGCAACAATTGAATGTGATCCAACCTTACAGTGCTGGTGGACCCCAGTAAGCCCTCCAAGAATTGCATAGTCATCAACCTCTACATGACCAGCAAGTGATGCGTTGTTAGCAAGAATTATATTATCTCCAATAATACAATCATGGGCGACATGGACATAAGCCATAATCCAGTTATCACTTCCAATGGTTGTAACTTTTTTATCTTGTACTGTGCCGCAATTAAAAGTACAAAATTCACGAATTGTGTTTCTATCGCCAATTTTCAGCATTGTTGGTTCATTGCCATACTTTTTATCTTGAGGGGACTCACCAATTGAGCAGTAATGAAAAATTTTGTTACCTTGTCCGATACTAGTATGGCCAGTAATTGTTACGTGATTTCCAATAACAGTACCATCACCAATTTTTACGTATTGACCAATAATAGAATATGGGCCAATTTCTACATTTTTAGAAATTCTAGCGTCAGGGTGAACAATAGCAGTTTGGTGAATTTTCGAGAGCTTAGACATTAGTTACTATTTCTTTAATTCCTTAAGGATACACATCATATTAGCCTCAGCAACAACCTCATCATCGACCTTAGCTACCCCACTGTATTTCCATATTCCTTTAAGAATACGAACAATTTTCACATTAAGAATTATTTGGTCACCTGGGCCTACTGGCTTTTTAAATCTAGCATTATCTATTCCTGCAAAATAATATACTGATTCTTCAGATGGTTTTGTATCCATTGTCTTAAATGAAAGTATAGCTGCTGCCTGAGCCATTGCTTCGACAATTAATACTCCCGGCATAACCGGATGGTAAGGAAAGTGACCTGGAAAGAATGGTTCATTTATAGTCACATTCTTAACGGCAGTAATTTCTTTTCCTAAATCCATAGAAATAACTTTATCGATAAGCACAAAGGGGTATCGATGTGGCAAATGATCTAAGATCTCATGAATATCCATACTAGTTTTTATTGTCATCTATCCGTCCACTTTTTTTATGTTTGCAGCAAATCTTAACCACTCTTTATGCTCAAGAAATGGTGTAATTGAGGTATATTTATTTCCTTCTTTGCTTATTGATTTTGTAATCATAGTACCAGGTGAGATAGTTGTATTTTTAGCAATTGATAAATGACCTAATATCATAGCTGCACCACCAATTTTACAGTTTCTTCCAATTACTGCACTACCTGCAATACCGACACATCCTGCTATAATTGTATTTTCATTAACAATACAGTTATGCCCGATCTGAACTTGATTATCAATTTTAACGCCCGATTTAATAATCGTATTATCTAACGCACCGCGATCAATTGTACTATTTGATCCAATATCGACATTGTCAGAAATAATCACTGAGCCCATTTGTGGAATCTTAAGCCAGTTGCTGTCTTTATCCTGGGAATAACCAAATCCATCAACACCAATTGCAGCCCCAGGAAATATTTCACAATTAGAGCCTATTATGACGTTGTCACCAATAGTTACTTGTGGGTGAATCCTAGTTCCACTTCCAATAATAACATTAGCGCCAATTGTTGTGTTTGCCTCTATAGTTACAAATTCCCCAAGATTAATATTTTCCTTGATAACAACATAGGGACCTATATGAACATTTTTCTCAATTTTTGAATTTTTACCGATTAGCGCTGTATTGTGATGCTCCGCAGCAATATCTATTCTTTTTTTAAAAAAATCAGCCGTTATAGCGAATGAAAGGTAAGGATCTTCAACGAAAATAGAGGGTCCTGTCCAATCATCTGAATCCTCTTTACGGAGTATCATTAATCCAGCCTCACATTTCATAAGCTGATCTTTAAGTTTTTTATCCGAGTAAAAAGATACTGAACTTGAATTTGCGGAAATTAATGAAGATATTTTATTAACCACTACCTCAGGGTGAGTAGAAGCACCATTCAATAGGTCAGCAAGCTCTTTAGAGGACGCATTAGGCATTTCTTTACCTTTTTATTTGGCTGAGCCCATTGCCTTAACAACATCCTTGGTGATATCAATACCATCGCCAGCATAAGCAACACCTTGATACATAATAAGGTCAAACTTTTCTTTTTCAGCAAATTTTTCAATCGCACTATTTATTTTTCCCTGTAAGGCGTTTATCTCCTCGCGCCTTCTTAAATTAATATCCTCTTTGAGCTCTCTTTCTTCTCTCTGGATGTCAATTTTAGTCAACTGCAATTCCCTTTCTTTTGCTCGCTTAGTAGCATCATCCATAGTTATGCTATTTTTTTTATAGTTCGTAGCTTTAGTTTCCAATGCAACTATTGATTTTTTTAGCTTGTCTGTTTTTGCTTTGAATTCTTTTTCAAGCTTTTTATTACTTACAGCAGTTTGAGGTGCTTGTTTTAATATTTTATTAATCTGAACAAAGCCTACCTTTAGTTCGGCATAAGTAGAACCTATAAACATCATTAAAAAAACTGCTAAAAATATTTTTTTCATATTATCATCTCCCGTTTATTAATTAGAAATTAGTGCCCATTCCAAACTGGAAGTTCTCAGTTTTGTCTTTTTCGTCATCATTCAGTGGTAGCCCGAATGAAACATTTAAAGGGCCAAATGGAGAAAGCCACAAACCAGCTACACCCATCGAATACCTCATTGCTGATATTTCCGGTGCATCTTCGAAAACTCCACCTGCATCAAAAAAGACACTCATTCTTATGCTTTCACTATCTTTCATTCCTGGTACAGGAAAAAATGTTTCTGCTGAAAGCTGTAAGGTTGATTTACCGCCATTAGTTATGAAGTCCTTATAAACACTATCATATACCTTTTTACCTACAGAACCGTCCTTAAACCCACGAATTGTTTTTTGACCACCAACTCGGAATCTTTTATAAAATGGAAGGACGTCACCACCATATGAATCGATATAGCCTAAGTCACCTTTAATTCTTGTGGTTGCAGTATCTCCTAAAGGGAAAAATTTCTCAGAAGAAATCGCAAATTTAAAATACTTAACATCTAATACTGGAGCCGTTGATTCAATATTTACTACATACTTTGTTCCCGATGTAGGGAAAGTTACATCATCCCTCGTATCTTTTTCGAGGCTGGAGTAAAAAAGCCAAGAGCTGGTATCACATGTAGATCCTTCGCTTCCTGTGGTGCAATAATTTTTATAGTCGTTTGGGGCATCTCCAGATAATGTAAGCTCCGTTAAATCTAATGTAGTTCCAACCATAATTGTATCAAATTCACTAACCGGAACCATGAAGCTTAACCCAGCACCCAATGAGTCAGTTTTATATGGGGCTTGTCCATTCTGCTGCCCTTTGGTATCAACAGCCTTTTTATAAAATGAAAGCCCCCTAGCAACACCGTCATCTGTAAAGTAAGGGTCAGTAAAACTTAGGCTATAGACACTATTGACATCCCCAGTACTAATTGTTGTTGAAACATTATTGCCGGTACCAAAGAAATTAGCCTGAGCAACACTTAAAGTTCCTACAATACCTTCACTTGAACTTAGGCCAGCTCCAACGCTTATGCTACCCGTATTTCTCTCTTTAACTCTAACGTTAAGATCAATTTGGTCTGACACGCCCGGTACGGCTGGGGTATCAATATCAATCGCATCAAAAAACTGAGTTCGACTCAACCTCTCTCTTGATCTTGCTATATTAGCCTCCGAGAACCATGAAGCCTCCAACTGTCTCATCTCTCTTCGAACAACTTTATCTTTTGTCTTCTCATTTCCAATTATATTAATTCTTCTAACGTAAATTTTCTTACCTGGGTCTAGGAGAAAATTAAAACCTACTACGTTATTCACTTTATCGATATCTGGTTTAATATTTACATTAGCAAAAGCATAACCATAATCACCTAATTTTGAACTCATTGCTTTTGAAGATTGATTTACAAGTTTTCTGTTGAATATATCCCCCTCTTTAATAAGCAACTGCTCCCTTAAATCTTTTAGGCTTAGCGCCTCTTTGATATCAGATTCAAGCTCTTCCGGAATCCGTCCTGATAACTTTATAGATCCAATTGTGTACTTATCACCCTCATCAATATTAATCTCGATATAAATATTTTTTTTATTTTTGGAGATACTTACTGTGGTTGAATTTATCTTAAAATCTAAAAAACCTCGATCCATATAGAATGTCTTTAGGTTCTCAAGGTCGCCAGATAGCTCTACCTTAGAGTACCTATCATCTTTGTTGTACCAGGATAAAAAGTTGGTTTTTTTTAGGTTTATTTGCGAAAACAAATCATCTTTTTTAAAGACACGATTGCCTATAATATCAATAGATTTAATTCGTGAGACTCGGCCTTCTTCAACATAGAAGTTGATATTGACCCTATTTCTCTCAAGAGGAACCACCTCAGATACAACTCTAGCTGTATATTTTCCTCGCGATAAATACTGTTTGGCAATTTCTTGCTCAGCTTTCACAAGATCAGACTTATCAAAAACTAAGCCAGTTCCAATATTCATACCTAAAAGGCCTTCATTTAAGCGCTCAGGTTGAAATATTTCTGTCCCATAATAGTTAATCTCATAAATTATAGGTCTTTCACTAACTGAGATTATTATTGTAGTCCCTTCTCTCTCAACAGATACATCCTTAAACTGTCCCGTCTTAAATAACAAGCTTATTGTTTTAGAAAAATTGATACCGCTAATTTCATCATCAATTTCAAATGGAATATTGCCAAAAACAAGACCAGGGTCAATTCTTTGAAGGCCTTCTACCTTAATGTCGGAGACTCTAATTTCTTCTTGGGAATAAGAATTGAATGTGAAAATCAATAAAAGAGACAATAAAAATTTAATCATTAACTAATCGATAAATTAAAAATGTGATTATATACTGTAATTCAGTATTTATGCAATAAAATATCGCTCTAAGTGATTGAGAAATAACAATGTTTATTAGAAATAATAATATATTAACTCTTTGAGATAGAATCTATTTTTTGACTTGAATTATTAGTTTAAGGCCTTAGATACTATGCTACGGACTTTAATTCTCGCCTCACTGTCAATAGCCAGAATGTCCTCTATATTATCTGGGTTCTTTGGTGACCATGACTGTAAAGCCAAATCAATTAAGGTTGGTATTTTAGTGAATGGAATAATTTTATTAAGGAATGCCTCAACAGCAACCTCATTAGCTGCATTAAGGATTATGGTTGATGTCAAACCCTTAGAGAAAGCTTGATAAGCTAAATCTAAACAAGGAAATAGATTATTATCAGGGATGTCAAATGTCAGATCATTTGCTTCCTCAAGCTTAATCCCGCCAACGCCGGATGTAATTCGGTCAGGAAATCCTAGGGCATATGAAATCGGAATTTTCATATCTGGGAAGCCAAGCTGGCTTATTAAGCTCCCATCAACAAACTCAACAAATGAATGAATAATGCTTTGTGGATGAATTAATACATCAATTTTATCAATTGGCATATCAAAAAGATACGCCGCCTCAATTACCTCTAAACCCTTATTCATCATTGTTGCTGAATCAATTGTAATTTTTTTTCCCATTACCCAGTTTGGATGTTTTAAGGCGGCTTCTACTGTCACATCTGATAATTGATCTCTTGTATAGCTCCTAAATGGTCCGCCAGATGCAGTTAATATTATCTTGCGAATCGCATTGTGATCAGAATTATTATGGATAATCTGAAAAATAGCATTGTGTTCACTATCAACGGGAATTAACTTTGAATTAAATTTAGAACATAAATCCATCATTAATGGGCCTGCCATTACCATGGACTCCTTATTTGCTAAAAGAATTCTCTTTCCATGAGTGATTGCATCCATCGTAGGAAGTAAACCTGCAGATCCAGATATTGCCGCAACAACATCTGTTGGTTCATCTGCACTTGCTATAGATCTGTATCCATCAAGTCCACATAAAATTTCAGGCGTATAAATATCTTTTATTAATCCATAAATTTTATTTGCAGATACTTCATCTTTAGTCACGATAACTGAAGGTCTAAATTCAATGGCTTGACTAAGTAATAAATTAGTATTTAAATAAGAAGATAGAGCGAAAATATTAAATTTTTCAGGGTGAAGTCTAACAACATCTAAAGTGCTACATCCAATACTGCCAGTTGATCCTAAGATTGATAATGACCTCAAAAAACAACCCCTAAGACATATAAATAATTAAAGAGTAAAGCAAAAATTGGTATCGTTGAGCAAAACCCATCAATTCTATCTAGAATCCCACCATGACCAGGAATAATTGAGCCACTGTCTTTTATACCTGAAATTCTTTTTAATAATGACTCATATAGATCCCCAAAAATACTAAGTATAGTTATCAGTATGCTACAAGCAATAAGTAGCAGGACGTCAACCGAAACGTAAAAACTTAAGAAAAAAGAAAATATAGCATTAAGTAAAAATGCACCTAGGGCTCCTTCTATCGTCTTACCAGGACTAACATCTTTCATAAGCTTATGCTTGCCAAATTTCTTACCAAATAAATATGCTCCAATATCAGCAATAAAAATAGATACAAAAATATATAATAAGAATAATTTATTGAGCGAAAATAACCATAGAACAGAGACCCATAAAGGAACAATTAAGATAATACCAAAAAATATTTTAAGGTTAACAGGAATTAAGAATTTATTTCGGAGATGAAATGGGGCGAATAAGAGCCAAAAAATTAATGATCCAAAAAGGATAATATTTATATTGGCTATACCAAAGTAATAAAAGTATATAAACACTAAAATTGAAGATGCCCAGAGAATAACTTTTTGGGTAAGTTTCAAATTAAGCAGCAAACCTAACTCATAAAGAGCGACAATTGAAACAAAAGAAGAAAGAGCTATGAATGTCCAAGAGTCCAATATAAAAAAACTTATTAAAAAAATTATTAGCATCGATATAGAAGATATAACTCTTGTTTTAAGCATTATTAGATATCCATCAATGTACCAAAGCGTCTATTTCGTGTTTGGAAAAAATACAAAGCGTTAATAAAAGTTGATTCATCGAAATCAGGCCAAAGGCAGTCTGTAAAAAAAAGTTCTGCGTAGGCTAATTGCCATAACATAAAATTACTAAGCCTTTTTTCTCCACCCGTTCTGATAAGAAGGTCTATTTCAGGCAAGCCATAAGTGTCTAGTTTTTTAGCTAATAATTTTTCGGATATAGTTTTTTTTTCTTTGGAACTAACTATAAACTTATTTACTGCTCTTACTATTTCTGATCTTCCACCATAACTAATCGCAATATTTAATTGCATTCCATCGTTTTTTTTACATTTTTCTTCAATATAAATAATTTTTTTTTGTAGTTTAGATGGGAGAGACTCTAAATCACCAATAAATTTAATTATTATATTATTTGATTCAATCTTATCTTTTTCATCATCAATAGATTTTACAAACAAAGCAAGAAGAGAAGCCACTTCATTTTTGGGTCGACTCCAATTCTCAGTACTAAAAGCAAACAAGGTAAGAGAATTAATATTGTATTTTTTTGCTAAATTAATAACATTCTTAACTATATTAACCCCTCTAGAGTGACCAGCCTCTCTTGGCAAAAGTCTTTTTTTTGCCCACCTACCATTACCATCCATAATAATTGCAATGTGTTTTGGTAAATTTTTCGATTTAAGAAAAATTTTTCTAGAAAATAAAAAATTAAAGAACTTCAAATTTATATTGCTAAAAGATCTTTCTCTTTAAGCTCCGTTAATTTATCAATTTCATTGATAAATTGGTCTGTATTTTTTTGAACCTCATCCTGAGACCTTCGCTCGTCATCCTCACTAATCTCCTTATCCTTAATTAATTTTTTTAGTGCGTCATTTGCTTCTCGTCTAATGTTTCTCATAGAGACTTTAGCATTCTCAGCTTCTGACTTAACCACCTTGATTAATTCTCGCCTTCTTTCTTCTGTTAGCGGGGGCATTGGTATCCTTATAGTCTCACCCGAGGTTGCTGGGTTTAAACCGAGATCACTCTCACGAATAACTTTCTCAATAATAGGAATCATTGTCTTCTCGTAAGGCTGAATATTAATTGTTGTTGAATCAGCAAGGGTTACGCTTGCAACCTGACCTAAAGAAGTAAGTGACCCATAATAATCCACATTGATATGATCTAAAATTCCTGTATGAGCTCTTCCAGTTCGAATTTTAGATAGATTAGACTTTAGTGAGTCTAAACTTTTTTGCATTTTTGTTTTAACGTTTGCTTTAATTTCTTCCATAAAATAATCTCCGTTTTATCAGATGACTACTCGGGTACCTTCGTCATGACCCAGTAAAATATTCTGAAGTGCGTCTTTTTTAAAAATATTAAACACTGCTACTGGTAACTTTTGATCACGGCATAAAGTAAATGCAGTTGCATCCATAACTTTTAAATTCTTTTGGATTGCTTCATTAAATGTCACACTTTTATACATAACAGCGTCTTTATTTATTGATGGGTCATCTGAGTATATTCCGTCAACTTTTGTTGCCTTAATCATAATGTCAGCATTAATTTCCATCGCTCTGAGTGCTGCAGCTGTATCCGTAGTAAAAAATGGGTTGCCTGTTCCTGCAGCAAATATGACAATCTTTTCATCCTCCAAATACCTTATTGCCTTACCTCTTATGTAAGGCTCAACGATTTGGTCAATATTAATTGCAGATTGAACACGACTAATAAGACCTGCATGCTTCATTGCATCCTGCAGAGCCAATGCATTCATTACTGTTGCAAGCATACCCATATAATCTGCAGTTGCCCTATCCATGCCTGCAGCTCCAAGAGCTACACCTCTAAAGATATTTCCACCACCGATTACAATGGCAATTTCAACCCCTAGAGACTTAACAGTTTTAACTTCACTAACAATTTTATTGATAGTCTCAGGATTGACACCAAAAGCATCGTCGCCCATCAAGGCCTCACCTGAAAGTTTTAGTAAAATTCTTTTGTATATTGATTTAGCCATAAAATATTATATTATCTGATTTAGCTCAAAAAAAAGGATTGTTAAACAATCCTTTTAGCCCTGACTAGCCGCAGCAACTTCTGCAGCAAAATCAGTTTCAATTTTTTCTATTCCTTCTCCAACGCTAAACATTGTAAACGAATGAAGGATTGCATCATTCTTCTTCAGGAGCTCTTCAATAGTAATTTTGTCATCTTTAACGAATATTTGATTAAGTAAAGTAACTTCTTTAAGGAATTTATTGACGGTCCCATCAGCAATTTTAGTAAGCATTGATTCAGGCTTTCCAGCCTCTTTGGCTTTTTCAATGGCCACCCTTCTTTCAGTTTCTATCAGCTCATTGTCAATACCTGATTTATCAATAGCCTTAGGTTTCAGGGCAGCAATGTGCATTGCAATATCCCTTCCTAGCTCCTCATTAGCTCCTTCAAGGTCCAAAATTACACCAATTTTTACACCATGAATATACGAGTGAAGTTTACCTTTTGCTTCGAGTAGCTGGAATCTTCTTGGAGTAATATTTTCCCCGATCTTCCCAATAAGAAGAGTTCTTACCTCTTCAACAGCAATTCCATTAATTTTTACATCACTTAAAGCATCAATATTGGCAGGTTTATTCTCTAAAATAGCGAGTGAAAGATTGCTTACAAAGCTCTTAAATTCATCATTTTTCGCACAAAAATCAGTTTCTGAATTAACTTCTAGAAGAACGCCTGTTTTACCATCGTTACTTATTGAAGCTATAACTGCACCCTCTGCAGCAATCCGACTTGATGCTTTTGATGCTTTGTTACCATACCTAACTCTTAGTAACTCCTCTGCACGCTGCTCATCTCCATCTGCTTCTGTTAACGCTTTTTTACAATCCATCATAGGCGCATCAGTCTTCGCCCTTAAAGCCATTACCATACTTGCTGTAATTTCAGCCATTATATAAATACTCCAAAAAAAACAAAAAATTTATTTAAGTTGCTTCTTTAACCGATTCATCTTCTTCAGCTAATACTTCATCATCTGCTTCGTTTTTGGCAACCATTTTCGCTACTTCATTAATTGCAGTATTTTTACCTTCAAGAATAATGTCTGCCATACCTCTAGCGTAAAGACGAATTGCACGACTTGAGTCGTCATTCCCTGGTATAACATATGCAATATTTTCAGTAGAATTATTTGTATCAACTACGCCAATAATTGGAATACCTAACTTGGTTGCTTCTACTACTGCACCATTCTCATAACCTACATCAATTACGAAAATTGCATCAGGCAATGCATTCATAGTTTTAATGCCACCTATTGAGCGCTCAAGCTTGTCATATTCTTTTTTTAGATTTAATCCTTCTTTTTTAGTAATTTTATCCAAACTTCCATCTTCAAACATAGCTTCTAACTCAACCAATCTTTTTATTGATTGCTTAATAGTTTTAAAGTTTGTTAGCATACCACCGAGCCATCTATGATTTACATATGAACAGCCGGCTCTTAGAGCTTCTTCTTTAAGGATATCTCTGGCTTGTCTTTTTGTACCAACGAACAAAATACGGCCTTTATTGGTAGCAAGAGTTTTTGCAAACTTCATAGCTTCCTCAAACATTGGAAGAGTTTTTTCAAGATTTACAATATGAATTTTATTTCTATCACCAAAAATATAAGGTGCCATTTTTGGATTCCAATAACGGGTCTGGTGTCCGAAATGAACGCCCGCTTCTAACATTTGTCTCATTGTTATCGACATAACTTATCTCCTATTAAGGGTTATCACTTCATTAAACTTAAAAATGACCATTTAATAATTAAAAAATGGCACCCCTAAACTAAATTTAATGGGTTATAGTTTTTCGCAGTGCGAAAGCCCGCTATAATAACATATATTCAATTAATAAATTTTTGCTAAAAATGACAGCCAATATAAAAACTAATGAAGATATCAAAAAAATGCGGATTGCTGGCAAGTTAGCGTCAGAAGTCCTTGATTATATAACAAATTTCGTAAAGCCTAATTCAACAACTGAAGAGCTTGATAGATTATGTCACGAATACATGGTTAATATACAAAAAACTGTTCCTGCTCCACTTAACTATGCCCCTCCAGGCCACAGTCCTTACCCTAAATCAATATGCACCTCAGTTAATAACCAAATATGCCATGGGATACCAGGTGAAAGAATTTTAAAGAAAGGTGACGTTGTCAATATTGATATAACAGTTATCAAGGATGGTTACCATGGAGACACAAGTAGAATGTTTTATCTTGGAGAGCCATCAATTCAAGCGAAGCGCTTATGTGAGATTACTTATGAATCTATGTGGCTGGGTATTAAAAAAGTTAAACCGGGGAATTTCCTGGGTGATATAGGCTTTGCTATACAAAGCCATGCCGAACAAAATGGATTCTCAGTAGTAAGAGAGTTCTGTGGGCATGGGATTGGTAAGGTATTTCATGAAGATCCCCAAGTTCTTCATTATGGAAACCCAGGACAAGGGCTAAAGCTTGAGACTGGTATGATTTTCACTATCGAACCTATGATTAATGCTGGGAAAAAAGAGATTAAAATGCTCCCAGATGGATGGACGGTTGTAACAAAAGACCGCAGCCTCTCCGCACAATGGGAACATACCATTCTTGTTACAGAAGACTCATATGAGGTAATGACCATCTCAGATGGAACCCCTCCACCCTTCTAGCTCTAAATAATAAAATGCACATACAAGAACTAAAGGAAACATTTCAAAAAAAATTTCAAGCGCTTGGTAAAAAATTTATAAAAAACCATCAAAGCCAAATATTTCTATCAAAACATACAAAATTAGTTGACAGTTCATTAATCAAGCTTTGGGAATCAAGAAATCTTAAGGGTGAGCTTTGCCTGGTTGCCGTTGGTGGATATGGAAGAAGTGAATTATTTCCATATTCAGATGTTGATATTCTTGTTCTTTCAAACAATAAATTAACTGAAGATGAAACTGAAAGAGTTTCTGGTTTTATTACAGATTGCTGGGATCTTGGGTTAAAAATTGGCCACAGCGTAAGAAATATCTGCGAAGCGAGGGAAGAGTTCCATAAGGATATTACAACTGCAACAAATCTGATTGAAAATAGACTTGTTACTGGTAACCCAATAATTTTTAAAAAATTACTGTCATTAATAGATAGAGAATTATCAGTAGATAATTTTTATACAGATAAAATAAAAGAACAAACTAACAGACACAAAAAATATAAAGATTCCGCCTACCAACTTGAGCCAAATATCAAAGAAAGCCCAGGAGGTTTAAGGGACCTTCAAACAGTTACATGGATTTCTAATAGTCAAAAAAAAGGTAGGACGATTGAAGATTTATTAAAATATAAAGTGATTGATAAAAATGAATTTAATAAAATAACTCTGCATAGAAATCGAATTACTAAAAGAAGAATTCTCCTTCATTTACTATCAAAATCTACCGAAGATCGCTTAAGTTTTGACCTCCAAAATCAACTAGCAGAAGCCTTGGGTTATAAGAGTTTAAGGAATAAAAAAGCAAGTGAAATTGTAATGAAATACTATTACAAATCAATTAATTATGTAATATTATTCAATGAAATTCTTTTAAAAAGACTTGATCCAAAAAAGTATCCAACATGCCAAATAAAACATCCAATTGCATTCATTAAATACAACAATCTTTTAGAAATAAAAAATACTTCAAATAGTCAATTAGTTAAATATTTATTCGATCCGTTTTTAATTATGCAGAAACATAAAGATATAATTGGATTTGGGCCAAATCTTCTAGGAGCGCTCAATAATTTATCAAAATTAATAAACTCAGAGGTTCGCAACAAGAAAGCTAATCAAAATTCGTTTATTAAGTTACTCAAAGGGAATAATAAGGTAAACCGAACTCTTCGCATCATGAATAAGACTAATGTGCTTGGAAAATTTATACCTGAGTTTGGTAAGGTTGTTGCTCAAATGCAGCATGATTTATTTCATATCTATACAGTTGATGAGCACACACTAAATCTAATTGAAAATATTAGACGGTTTAGCAAATCCAAGCTTAAACATGAATTTCCTGAATGTTATAAAATATTTATTCGCTTCAAAGACCCAGAAATACTTTATCTCGCAGCAATATTTCATGATATCGCTAAAGGAAGGGGTGGCGACCACTCACAACTAGGAGAAAAAATAGCTCGCCGTTTTGTTAAAAAATATAATTTAACCGCCGAATATGAATATATGGTTCCATGGTTAGTAAAGGCACACCTAAATATGTCAAGCACAGCGCAAAAAAAGGACCTCTCCGATCCTGAAATTATTGATTATTTTGCAAATTTCGTTGGGAACCAGAGAAATTTAGATGCACTCTATTTGCTAACTATTGCAGATATAAGAGCTACAAGCCCTCATGTTTGGAATGAGTGGAAATCTTCACTTTTATGTAATCTTTATAACTTAACATCAAAAAATCTTTCTACAAGATCTCTAACAGTTGATGAAATAATCAGAATCAGGAAAAATGCAGCAAAAGATATTCTAAAAAAATATACCGTTAACAAAGTTGAATGTAATAATCTATGGGAAAAATTTGGACTTGAATATTTTTTTAGATTCGAGGAACAAGACATAGCATGGCATACGAGACTTTTACTACCTCATTTAATGACAACACAACCTATTGTTCGGGCCCATCACGGTAATTATGGAAATGGCATCGAGGTAATGATTTATACAAAAGATTCTAGTGCATTATTTGCGAAGATTATAAAATTTTTTGAAAAAATAGATGTTGAAATTATGCAAGCAAGAGTATTTACAACAAGTCACGGATATGCATTAGATGTTTTTAATTTAATGATTACATCAAGCTCAAATTTTATCTTCGCAGACCTGTTTAAGATTATTGAGAAAGGCCTCACAATTGCCATTAAAGAAAGCTATGAATTAAATAAGATAAACCTAAGTAGAACAAAGCAAGCTATTCACCATAATTTTGATACAGAGGTTAGTTTTAATAAAAATAAGGAGGGTAATTTTGATCTACAAATTATTACAGATCAAAAATCGGGTATTCTCAATCTCATATCCAACGAAATTAATTCTTTTGGATTCTCAATTAAAGATGCGAGGATAAATACTTTAGGCAATAGAGTTGAAGATTTGTTTGTTATTTGCTCAGGTGATAAAAAAATAGCCGCTGAAAATCTGACTGTATTAGCTTCAAATTTAAGGGTAAAATTAGAAAATGAAATTTGACTTTGATAGAGCTGATATAGATAGAATTATTGAAATGGCATGGGAGGACAGGACCTCCCTAGATTCTATTTATAGGCAATTTAATCTAAAAGAGGACTCTCTTAAGCTTTTGATGTCGAAAGAACTAAAGGCTTCAAGCTATAGATTGTGGCGAAAGAGAATGAAAAAAAGTAATTTAAGGCATGAGGCCTTAAGGCCAAAAGGAATAACTAGAGCCTACGCATCAAATCAATACAAGCAAAAGAATTAATTATCTTGGAGCTATCATTTTTTTAGGGTCAATGACCTCCTCAAATGTCTTTTCATTAATAAAACCAGACTTTATTGCTTCTTCTTTTATTGAGGTTCCATTTTTATTAGCATTCTTTGCGATTATGGCAGCTTTATCATAACCAATAACAGGGGTTAGGGCTGTAACAAGCATAAGGCTATCTTTCATTAATTTATCAATAATTTCTCGATTAGCAGTTATTCCAATTACACAATTATCAGTAAATGAAGAGCAAGCATCCCCAATAAGCTTTATTGATTGAAGTATATTATAAGCAATCATTGGCTTATATGTATTTAATTCAAAGTGACCCTGAGAACCAGCAAATCCTATAGCACAATCATTACCAAGAACGTGGATGCATGTTTGAGTTAAAGCTTCAATTTGTGTTGGATTTACTTTTCCAGGCATTATTGAACTACCTGGTTCATTTTCTGGTAACTGTAACTCTCCTAAACCACATCTTGGACCTGAACTAAGAAGTCTAATATCGTTTGCAACTTTAAACAAAGATACTGATGTAGACTTAATTGATCCAGATAATTCAACAATAGCGTCGTTACTTGCAATAGCCTCAAATTTATTAGGGGCTGAAACAAATGGTAGCATTGTTAAAGTTGATAAATTTTTTGCTACTGACTTATCCCATCCTTTTTTAGTATTTAATCCAGTTCCAACAGCCGTTCCGCCTTGGGCAATTTCATAAATTCTTGGGAGAGAAGATTTTATAGATTTAATACCCATCTTAACTTGGTGGGCGTATCCAGAAAATTCTTGACCAAGGCTAATAGGAGTAGCATCCATTGTATGAGTCCGCCCTATTTTAATAATTTTTTTAAATTCATTTGATTTGTTAGTTAATGCTAAATAAAGTTTATCCAGAGAAGGTATAAGTAATTCATTTAAACTTATAGCAATTGCAATATGCATTGCTGTTGGGAAAGTATCATTTGATGATTGGCTCATATTGCAATCGTCATTCGGATGAATCGGAATTTTGGATCCAATATTTCCATTTAAAAGCTCAATTGCTCTATTTGATATAACTTCATTGATATTCATATTAGATTGCGTCCCAGAACCACTTTGCCAGACAGCTAAGGGAAAATGATCATCTAGTTTCCCATCAATTATTTCGTTTGCAGCTTCAATAATTACCTTAGACTTTTTCTTATTTAAGGCTCCACTATCACGATTTGAAATCGCACAAGCTTTTTTAATTATGCCAAGTGCATGGATAATAGATTTTGGTTGCTTTTCCCAGCCAATAGAAAAATTTTCTAATGCACGTTGAGTCTGTGACCCCCAATACTTATCTTTTGGTATTTTTATGGAACCTAACGAATCAATTTCTGTACGAGTTTTATTTATCATTTTTTATTAAAAATTTTGGCCTAAGAGTTTTATTCTAATTGATTTGAGTTCGAGCTGGAAGTTATTATATTTATTTCTTAAAAACTTAATCCCTTTAGTTAGGAACAAAATATTAATTAAATAGCCACTGTTCAAGTTAAATTTTTAGTCGAAATTTCCGCTTTTCTGAGATTGGCGGTACATTAATTAACTCTAAAATTAGAGCATTATTATCTGAGCTACCTTCAAGACATTGTAAAATTTTCCATAGATCAACATCTTCCATCTCAAGAAATTTTAAAAATTTTTTTTTAATGGGTAAGCTCATTGTTGGCATATACTCACTTATAAAGGATGTAAAAATTAGATCTAATTCAAGCATTCCTCTTCTAGATTTATACATAATTTTTTTATCGATAATCATTTTTTAAATAGCTTAATAGAAAATATTTTTTTTATATCAATTTTCTTTCTTTTTATTTGCATCTGTTTAATATTTGATATCGCTTTTGATGGACTTAATCCTTTTGGACATACATCAGTACAATTCATGATGTTGTGACACCGGTATAATTTATCAGGATCATCAAGATCCTCCAATCTCTCCTCATCACCATGGTCTCTAGAGTCAATTAAAAATCTATATGCTTGTAATAATGCAGCCGGTCCCACAAATTTTTTCGGGTTCCACCAAAATGAAGGGCAAGAGGTTGTACAGGCACCACAGAGTATGCATTCATAAGCTCCATCTAATTTTTTTCGATCTTTAGGGCTCTGGAGCCGTTCTTTTTTTGGAGCACCTTGGTTGTTAATTAAATAGGGTTTAACAGAGTTGTATTGATCAAAAAACTGAGTCATATCGACAACTAAATCTCTTATGACTGGTAAACCGGGCATAGGCCTAATAACAACACGACCCTTCAAGCCTTCAATCTTTGTAATGCAAGCCAAGCCATTTTTACCATTAATATTCATTGAATCAGACCCACAAACACCCTCACGGCATGACATTCTCATTGAGAAAGAATCATCCATACCTTTAACTTTAATCAATACATCTAGTAGCATTATCTCAGTACCATCAAGCTTTACATCATAGTTTTCCATGTATGGTTTTTTATCTATATCTGGATTAAACCTGTAAATTGATAATTTCATATTAATTTTTTAATAGGTTCTTAGCTTAGGCGGAAAAGATTCAACGGATAAGGGCTTAAGTTTAACCGGTCTAAATTTTATTTTATTTTCGCTTGGGATATAAAGCGAATGCTTCAACCACAATTTATCGTCCCTCTCAGGGTAATCCTCTCTGCTATGCGCCCCACGACTTTCCTTTCTGGTATAGGCTGCCAACATAGTTGCTTTTGCAACCTCGATAAGATTTTGAAGCTCTAAAGCTTCTATTCTTGCAGTATTGAAAACTTTTGATTTATCCTTAATCATCAAATTATTAACTTTATTTTTGATAGTATCTATTTTGTTAACCCCCTCTAAGAGAAGTTGTGGAAAACGAAATACTCCGCAATGTTCCTGCATAACTTTTCGCATTTCATCTCCAACCTTTCGCGGATCCTCACCATCTTTACGTTTATTTAATTCATCTATTCGACTTAATGTAAACTCAGCAGCATTTTTTGGGAGTACTTTATGATGTCGAACTTTAATTTTTTTAGCAATATGAAGTCCCGCAGCCCTTCCAAAAACAACTAAATCTAACAAAGAGTTAGATCCCAATCTATTGGCGCCATGAACTGATACACAAGCACATTCTCCTACTGCATAAAAGCCATCAATCACCTCTCCAGTTTCAGATCCTCTAACTTGACCATCAAGTGATGTTGGTAATCCCCCCATCATATAATGAACAGTTGGTACCACAGGGATTGGACTATCAATAGGATCAACGTTCGCAAATTTAATTGCAATTTCCCTGATACTAGGAAGTTTTGACTTAATAAGCTCTGGATCTAAGTGAGAAAGAGTAAGGAAAACAGCATCTTTATTTGGACCAACACCTCTACCCTCCATTACTTCTGTCGCTATAGCTCTCGATATAACATCCCTACTTGCCAAATCTTTTGCTATTGGAGCGTACTTCTCCATAAAGCGCTCACCTTTTGAATTAATAAGATAACCCCCTTCGCCCCTAACCCCTTCTGTGACTAAAATACCAGCATCTAAAATTGCTGTGGGGTGAAATTGCCAAAATTCCATATCCTCAAGGGGTATATTAGATCTTGCAGCCATACCCAAACCATCTCCGGTATTAATAAAAGCATTAGTACTGGATTTAAATATTCGACCCGCACCACCTGTGGCAAAAATAGTACTCTTTGACCTAAAGATAGCAACCTCACCTGTTTTCAATTCTAGTGCAGTAATACCTAAAACGCTTCCATCTTCATCCCTTATTAGATCTAAAGCGATCCACTCAATAAAAAATTTAGTATTTAGCTCAATATTTTTTTGATATAGCGTATGAAGCATGGCATGACCAGTTCTATCTGCAACAGCACAAGTTCTTGCAATTTCTGATTCTCCAAAATTTCTAGTCATACCACCAAAAGGTCTTTGATATATTTTTCCGTCTTCATTCCTATCAAATGGCATACCCATATGCTCTAATTCGTAAATAGCTTCGGCAGCATTTTTACACATATACTCAATCGCATCCTGGTCTCCTAAATAATCAGATCCCTTAATTGTGTCATACATATGCCATAGCCATTTATCTTTAGAAGCATTACCTAATGCTGCTGCAATACCTCCCTGAGCAGCAACAGTATGTGAGCGAGTTGGGAAAACTTTTGATAAAACAGCAACGTCCAGGCCTGACTTAGCAATTTGCAAGGCAGAGCTTAAGCCTGCTCCCCCACCTCCAACAATTATTGAATCAAATTCAAATTGTTTCAAACCTGAATCCTCCTAATAAAAAAAAACTAATCATAATGACTTGTAGAAAAACAGCAATAAAAAGTATTTTTATTATTATTTTTCGTAGTAAATTATTTTTAATATAGTCATCTATAATATGTTGAATACCAATCCAAGAATGAAAATACATCACATAGAAAAATATTAAGGTAGATATCTTCATCCAAAATGAATCAAATATATTAGACCATGCTGAAAAACCTATTGGGAAATTAATAAAAATTATAAAGCCTATTATAAAAAAATAAGCACTCATAAAAAAAGCTGTAACCCGCTGATAAAGCCAAATAGTAATTCCACCAAAAGGATATTTTAGAGATTTTTTCATTAAAAAACAAAAAACAGTGATGTGAGAAGCAAACTAATAAGTAGCACTGATTTACTACTTAGGGTTGCAATAATAATATCATTACCGATCTGCATATCTAATAAAATATGCCGTAAGCCAGCTATAAAATGGTGTATTAGAGCCCATACTATTAATATCTTTATTGGAGCTATTTTCCACCCACTAATCAGGATCATCAACTGATCGTATTGATATTCAGAGCCAAGCGAATAACAAAAAGTTAATAGGATTATTGGCATAAGTATAAATAAGAATGCGCCACTCATTCGGTGAAGAATCGAAACAATTGCAGGTACAGGGAATCGAAAAGAAAGTAACTTTAGATTCTTTGGTCTTTTAACTAATTTCTGCAATAGCGATAGCCCTTATGGCTTCTGTTTCCCATTCAAACAATCGGGAAGTTTTCTGGTTGATTGGTCCATCTTCAGTTTAGCTTAGCATGGTAATAATTATAATATATAAGAGCTGCAATACAATCAATCAAAAAGAATCTTTACGTACGCCATATCTACTTCACAAGCCTAAAAAAGTATCACTATAATTTGATCTAATATTTATTAATATTTTCTAAGAGAGTTAGTTTGGTAGTTTGTTTTTAATTACTCTTAGCTCATGTTGTAAGTCATTGTATGAATCATAAAAATAGAGCCCTGAACGAGAATACCAATAACGACTGTTAGCTTCATCGCCCTCTATTTTGTGCAAAACTGCATGAATCCATTGCGCGATAGGTGTATTTATATCTTGTACAATTTTATGAGAACCTTCCCAATCATCAGAAATAATTAACTCGATTGCTCTATGGCATTGCTTATCAATTGCACTCATTTAACAACTTTTCTTGCTCAATTCTATATTCACAATTTATATTATGATTATCTAATAAACCATTGATTTTTAATGACTTTTCTTTGCAAAATTTACATCTATAGTTATTTACTGCGGGGTCTTTTTTTTCCTGAGGGTAATCGATATAGAAGTTTTTTTTCATAATACATTCTATCAAAAATTATATAATACCCCAACATTAAATGACCTGCCCATTCCCGGTACTGCGGTTCCATTTTTAACGCCAGTCATCATTGTTGAGCCTTGTCCCAAATAAGTCCCACCAAGAGGGTCGCTATACCTCCTATCAAAAACATTTGCTAAGGATAGATTAAGCATTACATTCTTGTAAGAATAATCACTGGCTATATTGACTAAGTTATAACCTGGTGTCTGGTTCTCATTTCGAATAGCAGAAGTTCTTCCCTTTTCTTTAACTAGCATTAGCTCTAAACGATTATTCCATGCACCTAGACTCTGCTCTAGTGTAGCCTTAAGATTTAATGGCATTATTCTATAAAGGTTGTCGTGTGTGTCATTATTCCTTCCTCGTACGTAAGTAAGTGAGCTCGTAACCCTTAGATCTCCAAAATAATTATAATAGCCTAGGTTTTTATAGGCGCTAATATCAAATCCGAAAATTCTTGCTGACTGATTATCTAAACTTAATGTGCTAAAACCATCCGAGCGACTCATGCAGCTTTTACCTACTTCAGCACAGCTTACAGCGTCGATATAATCATCAACATATGTGAAGTAGGGATTAAACTTAACTTGGTAGCTTTCTTTTTTAGGGTCATGCCAATCAGTTGACCATGCAATAGTATGGGCTTTTTCTGGAGCTAGATTAATATTACCCACATAACCATTACCATCACCATATGAATTATTCATGTTAGCTGCCATGGTCCATGTGGACCAGGTATAGCGTTCATAGAGGTTTGGGCTTCTATTCTTAACCGCATAACCTAACTCCGATGTAAGTATTGGTGAGATAACATACTCAGCGAGTGCTGTTAAATCCCAGTTATGGTTAGTCTTTGTGCGATCACTAGCATTGAAAGTGTCTGAATTTGCCCTTTGGTTGTTAGCCATACCCCCATAGGTATTTACATCGGCGTACCCATGAACTTCGCCTGCATTCATCCTAACCTCCCCATACCTTAGACCAACTGAAGTCAGCAGGTCTGGTTCCCATGAGTGAGTCAGTTCTCCATAAATATCATACCGATCACGAGATCCGTTATTAATATTCACAAAAGTATCTGGAGACATGCTTCCCGAACCACTAGCCGCCCATAAATCATCTAATCGGTAGCGTTGAACTTCTGACCCTACTGTGAGAGTATTATTTTCATCTAGATTGATATCTGCCTTAACAGTAAACCCTAAATTTATCCCCTCACTATCCATTGGGTTACCAGGAGCATTGTTTGAGTACCAATATCGTTTATCTGAGCCAAAATTCATCGCGTGATCGGTACTTTCAATATAAGTCCGGGCCTCGATATCTCCCCAGTTATATTTATCTGAATACTTTAAATTAAAACTACTACTATCATTACCAGTCATATCCATCCTCTGATTAATAAGGCCCTGGTAAGGAGAGTGCTGAATAGAAACCTTAAGGTTTAATTCTGATGATCCTTTTTTAAATCCAAGACCAAAAAGATGGTTAGAAATTTTATAAGCGGAAGAGCCAGCTTCGGCCCCGTTAATCCAATCTCGCCCAACAGGAGTAGCTCCCTCCTTAAAATTATCGGCTGAACTATAATTTTTAGCATCAGTATAATTACCGCTGTATTTAAAAGAGAGTCTATCGGTAGCTATAACTGCATTAATATTTGTTCCAAGAGCCTGGCTATTACTTCGGTAAAAGCTTCTAAGGCTTCCTTTTTTAATAATTTCACTCGATTTAGAATATTCTGGAGCTTTTGAATTAACAATTACCGTGCCCCCAATACTGTCCCCGCCCATGCTGACTGGGGTAATTCCTGCAAAAACCTTAAGCTCACTAATATTATTGATATCAATATATGAGAATGGAGAATTTGAATGGCTTGCACACCCTGATATAAGGTCCATCCCATCAACCCTAACCTTAATACGATCGTCAGCAAGACCATGTATAACAGGCATTCCTGATGCCCCAGCATTTGATATATTATTAGTGCCTACAAAATAATTTAATAGCGAGCCCGCATCGCTCGAATCTATTGCCCCGTGTGATATTTGATCTTTATTAAGTGTTTTTCCCGAAGAGATATTGTCATTAATTAACGGATACTTAACATCAATAACATCGGTACTAATCTGAACCTCAGCCAATACATAATTAACACTTAAAATGGGTGTAATAAATAATAAATACTTAATAAAAATTAATTTTTTTCGCATAACCAGCCTATAAATAAAAAATATAACTAGTCCCTGTGTTTGATTGCAGAGAGGTACCAATAATTTAAAATCTAGGCTTTAGGTGGAGCGTTTGGAAGTAAGGGTAATAAAAGATATCTGAAAATAAATTTTGGGCTGTAACTACCAGGGACTTTAGCTAAAATATAATTACCTTGTATGTCTATAAAACTCTGGCTATTTAGAGTTGGCTTTTCAGCTGATAGGGAACAATAACTACAATACACCATTGTGTTTGTATCACTAGCGTCATTGGAGTCACTATTATTAACAAGCTTAATACCAGAAGAGGAGCAAATAACATCATATCCCTCTAATTCATTCGACGAGGAGCTCGCATGAGACATTAATGGGGCTAATGTAATAAAAAGAATAGCTAAAATGGCCACCCAATATACATTTTTATTTTTTCTTAAATTTAACATTGGTCGAATTTTAAAGGAAAATATAAGGGCCTGTCAAACGTATAGCTATTTAATTCCAGAGTTTTGTTTTAGTTATAGTGAGTAAACCTATAAAAAATATTAAGAAAAGTCCTAATGAGAGGCCAAAAGTTGAGAACCATAGTATAGGCACAATTAACCCTGCCACAATAGACGAAAAAAACATTTGAGAGAATGCTTGCCCAGATGCTGCAGTACCTCTCATCTTCGGAAATTGATCTAACGCTGCAATTGAAATAACCGGCATCACCGCAGCCATTCCAATATTATATAAAGCAATAAATCCAATATTAATTGTAGCTTCATTTGTAAAAAAGAAACAAAACAATAGATTTAATAAAACAATAATGGTCATCCAATAATATCCAGCTCGGAGAAGCTTTGTAGGACTAATTCTACCCGCTGCCCTTTTGGCAATAAATGAACCAATCATCATTCCAATCACTGTAGGTATGAACAAATAACCAAATTGCTGGAAATTAAAACCCAAATGATCCATAAGAAAAACTGGACTTGCTAAGACGTACATAAAAAAAGCAGAAAAATTAGCTGAAATAGAGACAATTAATAATATGAATTCCTTATTGGCTATTAATGTCTTGTATCTATCCTTAACATTAGTAAATGAAAATGGGAGGCGGTCGCTTACAGGCATTGTTTCTGGTAAAACATAAGAACTCATAACCATCATCATGGCTGCATATAATGCTAGAAAGATAAAAATAGCATGCCAATCAAACCCAAGCAATAAACCACCAATCATTGGTGCAATTGCTGGGGCTATACCAAAGATAATTTGTATGGTTGCCATTACCCTTTGCGCTTGTGGTCCCTCATATAAATCACGAACCATAGCTCTAGCTACTACATTACCAGCACCACCACCAATCCCCTGAAGAATACGAAAGAACCATAGTGATTCTACAGATGTAGACAGAGCACACCCAATTGATGCTGCGAAAAATAAGGCAAGGCCCCATTGAATAGTCTTGATTCGTCCTATAGAGTCTGATATAGCTCCATGAAACAAAGTCATAACGGTATATGGAACTAAATAAAATGTAAGAGATTGCTGAATAAATTCAGGAGAAGTTGAAAAATCATCAGCGATTATGTGAAATGCAGGTAAGTAGGTATCAATTGCAAAAGGTGCCAAACTTGCTAACATTGCAAGAGTAATAACCCTTGAATTGAAGAAAAGATGCATTATAAATTCTTAATTAACTTAAGGAGTAGCGTGAAATTTTGCTAGTCTTTCTTTTTCATCACCGTTATCTATTTTTTTAGAATTCGCATTTGTTCTAAACATTATAGGTTTCGCTTCAACCCCAGGATTTTGCGAATCTTTTATTGCTTGGTCGATTATATGACGATCCGGGGACTTTGAGCAAACTGGATCAGCACCTTCGGCATTTCCGGTTAATAAAAGTGCTTGGCATCTGCAACCACCTAAATCATTTTCTTTTTCAGAACAGCTTCTGCAGGGTTCTTGCATCCAATCATCACCACGAAATTTATTAAAAGCTGGTGAATCGTACCATGCACCCTTCAGGCCTGAATCTTTAACATTAGGAAATTCTAAATTAGGAATAACTCTTGCAGAATGACATGGCAGAACATCACCATTCGCAGTCACTATCATAAATACTTCGCCCCACCCATTCATACATTTTTTTGGTCTGTCATCAAAATAATCCGGGACCACAAAAAATATCTTCATCTTATTACCAACACGCTCACGAAATTCATTTGTTACTTTTAATGCATTCTCTACTTGTTCTTTTTTCGGCATTAGCTGATCTCTATTTACTAATGACCATCCATAATATTGAGTATTAGCTAGTTCTATATAGTCGGCCCCTAGACCTTGTGCCATTTCAAGGATTTCTTGGATATGATCGATATTATATCGATGCATAACAACATTTAATACCATTGGATATCCTCTATCCTTGATCATAGCTGCTACTTTTTGTTTTAATTTAAATGTTTTGGTGTTAGTTATAAAGTTATTAATTTCTTCAGTGATATCATGCATTGATAATTGAATATGATCGAGACCACCGTCTTTCAGTGCGTCAATTCTTTTTTCATTCATCCCAGCACCAGATGTTATTAAATTACTGTAATAACCTAACGAACTGGCTTCAGTTACGATCTCTTCAATATCTTTCCTTAGTAATGGCTCTCCTCCGGAAATCCCAAGCTGAGCAGCTCCTAAATCTCTTGCTTGCCTTAAGACCTTAATCCATGAATCAGTATCTAGTTCATTTTGAGTATGTTTATCGAAATCTGTAGGGTTATAGCAGAAAGCACATTGAAGAGGGCATTGATAAGTAATTTCAGCAAGCAACCACAATGGTTGTGTTTTTGTTGTTGAAGCCGAAACACCATTATTTTTTTTATCTAATTCCATTTTACTAGTTTACCTTCTCAATCCATGTCTTCTCTAAAGCTAACTCTATCATTCCTTCAATATCTTTAGCAATATTTGGGACATCTAAAAATTTTTTACTTAATATCTCTGTTATTGATTCAACATCCGCCTCACCATTAACCAAATTTAGAACTTCTCCCGCACTACCATTTAATTTAACCATACCTTCTGGAAATAAAATTACATAACAATCCTGTGCTTTCTCCCATTGAAATCGATGATGGGCTGCAATTTTATATATATTTTTAGTATCAATGGTCATAATTTATTATTGGTTGTCTTAAGTAGTCTCTATCTTCTACTTTTATATTTGATGATGCAAGCATAATTGAATCTGCAATCACCCACAAAACATTAAGCTTAAATTGTAAAATCTCTAAAGCTTGCTCTTGAGTTTCTTTTGTCTCACTAAAATAATCTAAGGTTACTCCAAGCCCATGAGCAACATCTCTTCTTGCTTCAGTTAACCGTTTTTTAAAGTAAGTTAGTCCTGACTCATCTATCCAAGGATACATCTCAGGCCAAGAACTAATTCTTTGTTGGTGAATATGTGGTGCAAATAATTCCGTCAAAGATGAACAGACTGATTCTTGCCATGTACGTTGTTTAGCAAAATTTATGTACGCATCAACTGCAAATTTTACCCCTGGGCTAACATGCTTAAGCGAGGTTACATCTTCTCTTGATAAACCAACAGCTTTACCTAAATTAATCCACGCCTCAATTCCACCCTCAACATCTCCTTCTCCATCATGATCTAGAATTCTTACTATCCATTCTTTTCTTATCTCTTGGTCTGGACAATTAGATAAAATTGCAGCATCTTTTAACGGGATACTGATTTGGTAATAAAATCTATTTAACACCCAGCTTTGTAGTTGCGCTTTCGATAATTTTCCTTCGTACATCATCACGTGAAAAGGATGATATATATGATATCCCTTCCCTTTTTGTCTTAATTTATCTTCAAACTCTTTTCTTGCCCAAGGTTTACTCATTACTGATCCTTAAATAATAATATCCATACCATCGTAGGACACTTCAATATTATGAGAATTCAAAATTTTACGCTCATCTGAATCTTCTCTTAAAATTGGATTGGTATTGTTAATGTGTATTAAAATTTTCCGTGGTTTTTTAAGGCTACTTAAAGTCTCCATAATTCCACCCTTACTTGACTGATCTAGATGACCCATCTCGCTTGCGAGCTTATCATTAATGCCATGTCTAGACATTTCATCATTTGTCCATACAGTCCCGTCAATTAGAACTACATCTGCATTAGCCATATAGTCCAAGACATGATCCTCAATAACCCCTAATCCTGGAGCATAAAATAAATTAGTACCTGATTTTGTGTCTTCCATCCTATATCCTACATTGTCTCCAGGGACTGTATTATGCCTATGGGGTGAGTACGGGGGTGCTTCACTTTTTAAAGGAACTGCTGTAAAAATTAAATCGTCTGCTTTTGGGATAGTGTAAGGAACTTGTTCGGTTGAAACTTCATGCCAATTAACACCCCGGAAATGACCTAAAATATTGAATATTGGATACCCAGTTGTCATGTCTTCATAAACGGACTTTGTGCAGTAGATATCCCATGGCTTATCATGTTCTCTTAATATTAATAAACCAGTAGCATGATCTATTTGCCCGTCAGTTATTACAATAGATGATATGCCTGTGTCTCGAATTTTTCTTGCTGGCTGAAGGGGGGGGAATGATTCGATTTGCGCTCTAATATCTGGGGAAGCATTAAATAAAATCCAATCTACTCCATTTGAACTGACAGTAATAGAGGATTGTGTTCTTGCTTTTAAATTCGGGTTGCTTGACCTTAAGCCTGCGCAATTTTCGCAGTTACAATTCCATTGAGGAAAGCCACCACCAGCTCCAGAACCTAAAACCCTAATATGCATACTATCTCCAAATCATTAATATTTAATCGATGAATATTGAAGGACTATCAAAGAATACAACAGGGGAAAATATCTATTCCAAACTCATGATATCCATGAATTAATCTGAAATAGTTCGACCTAAAATTTTAGCAATAGCTGATAATTCACCCATTAGTATCTTAAGTTCATCTGGGTTAATTGCTTGATCAGCATCACACCATGCCTCGCATGGATTTGGATGCATTTCAACTAAAAGACCATCTGCACCTGCAGCAATGGCAGCTCTTGAAAGAGCTGGAACCATAAACGCTTTTCCACCTGCATGAGATGGATCAACAATAACTGGAAGATGTGTTTCTTTTTTTAAAACCGGAATAGCTGTAACGTCTAAAACATTTCTATATGCAGTCTCAAATGTTCTTATTCCTCTTTCGCAAAAGATAATATTATGATTTCCACCTATAGCTATATATTCTGCAGCCATTAACCATTCAGAAATTGTAGCTGACATTCCTCTTTTTAAAATTACAGGTACGTTTATCTTTCCTACCTCTTTTAGTAACTCAAAATTTTGCATGTTTCTTGTGCCAATCTGAATAACATCAACTTTTTTATCTAAAAATACATCTAAATGTCTTACATCTAAAAGCTCTGTTACCATCGGAAGTCCTGATTCATTTGCAGCTTCCCTAAACATATCTAACCCATCAAAACCAGCACCTTGAAACGAATATGGACTTGATCTTGGTTTAAAAGCGCCCCCTCTCATTAATTTAACACCAGCAGCTTTAACTCCATCTGCTGATTTTTTCATCTGTTCTGGAGTCTCAACTGAACAAGGTCCGGATATAATTTGGATATGATTCCCACCAATTAAATGACCCTTTACATTTACAACTGTATCATCAGGGTGCCATTCACGTCCCACAATCTTGTATGGCTTGACAATACTAAGAGCTTGCTCAACTCCAAGCAATGATTGTAATAGCTCAGGATCAAGAAGGCGCTCATCACCTACTGCTCCAATGACTGTCTTTTCAGTTCCTTTTGAAACTGTGGCTTCAAGACCTTTTTGCTTAATATGAGAAACAACATTCTCAATTTGTTCCTCGGTAGCAGTATTACTCATAACAATAATCATATTTGAATCCTAAATATTACAATTACTCAAAATTTTTATAAATTTATCATTTTCTGACTCTAAACCAATACTAACCCGCAAAAATTCTGGCATTTTATAGTTTGCAATTGATCTAACGATGATACCGTTTTTTAGTAAATGCTGATAATACATCATTGCAGCCTGCTCGTCTTCAAATTTAAAAGCTATAAAATTTCCATACGACTTAATAAAGTCAATCCCTAAATCAGAAAAAGCAATTGTTAGCTGTTTCATACCTATGTTATTCATTCTTTTGCTCTTAACAATAAATTCATCGTCATCTAATGAGGCTATTGCAGCAATTTGTACAAGGTTATTTACATTAAAAGGCTGACGAATTCGATTCATAACTTCAATAAGATGTGAACTTGAAACTCCATAACCAAGTCGGAGTCCAGCAAGCCCATAAGCCTTAGAAAAACTTCTAGAAATCAATAAATTTTCATATTTAGCAATCCAACCAAAAGCCTCAGACTTTAAGTCATCGTCAAGATATTCATCGTAAGCCTCATCAAGAACCACGATAATATTATTTGGAACATTATCCAGAAACGACTTTAATGAACTTTTATCAATTAATGTTCCTGTAGGATTATTTGGGTTTGCAATATAAATGACTTTAGTTTTTTCATTGATTACTGATAGGAATTTACCTAAGTCATGAGCATAATTATTTGCAGGAACCTCTATACCCTTTGCTCCAACAGCCTGAACAACAAGTGAATACACAGCAAAAGCATGTTCAGAATATATCGCCTCATCATTTACAGACAGAAATGTTCTTGCTACAAGCTCTAGGATATCATTTGAGCCGTTTCCTAAAATTATCTGATTTTGTGGAATATTAAATTTTTCATTAATAGCCTGCTTTAAATAAAAAGCATTGCCGTCTGGGTAACGAGATACCTCCTGAATATTATCCTCAATAGCTTTTTTTGCTTTTGGACTAATTCCTAAAGCATTTTCATTAGATGCAAGTTTGACAATGTTACATTCTGGTATGTTTAGTTCTCGTGCAAGCTCCTTAATTGGCTTGCCGCCTTCATAAGGATGAATTGAATTAATATAGTCAGGAATTACAATAGAATTCATTTTCTTACTTAACGGGGTATGATCCCAAAATTTTTATAAACGAAGCTTTAAATTCAATTTGATTTAACGATAATTTAACAGCTTTATCCTGGTAGTGACCCTCTATATCTATAAAAAATACATACTCCCACAGTCCTAATTTTGAAGGTCTAGACTCAAGTTTTGTCATACTCACTTTGTTCTTTGCGAATGGTGAAACAAGCTCTGCAATCGCCCCGGGTTTATTTTTAGTTGCAATTACAATTGAAGTTTTATCCCTACCACTTGGTTTTACATCATGCTTGGATAAAACTAGAAAACGAGTCGTATTGTTAATTTCATCTTCGATATTTTTAAATAATATGTTTAGGCTATATAAGTCTGCTGCCTTATTGCTAGCAATAGATGCCGAGCCCTTATCTTTTGATGAAAGTCGCGCGCCTTCCGCATTACTCATTACAGGCACCTTATTAACGTTAGGTAAGTTAATCATAATCCAATCATGGCACTGAGCTAATGATTGGCCATGAGCATAAAGTGTTTTTATCTTGCCAGTAGATTTATTTTTGGAGAGCAAGCAGTGGTGAACTGGTAATATTATTTCGCCACAAATCTTAAGGTTCTTAGTCATTAATAAATCTAAAGTTCTACTAATTGCACCCTCAGTTGAGTTTTCAACAGGTACAACCCCATAATGTGAGATGTCAGACTGCACTGAGTTAAAAACTTCATCAATACTATCTGTAGGACTTAAATCAATATTCCTTCCAAATTGACCGATAGTGGCCTCTTCGCTAAATGTTCCTAGAGGGCCTAAAAATGAAACACAAATTTTCTTTTCAAGGGCGCGGCAATTAGAAATAATGGATTTAAAAATGTCAATAATGCCCTCTTTGGGTAATGGGCCTTCATTTAATTCCGATATTGCAGATAAGATTTGTGCTTCTCTTTCTGGGCGATAAATCACTCCATCGTCTTTAGTTTGACCAACCTCTTTCGCTAGGCTAGCCCTTTTAGACAACAATCCTAATAATTTCTTATCAACATTATCAATTTCAATTCTTAGTTTATTTAATTTTTTTTTCATTATTTATTATTTTTTTCAAATCTGTGCATAAAATCAATAAGTGCCGTTACACCGTCTATATTCATAGCATTATAAATTGATGCCCTCAAACCACCAACCATCCTGTGACCCTTTAAACCATAAAGACCATTTTCCTCAGCCTCATTCACAAATTGACCTGTCAAATCCTCATTAGTAATCCTAAAAGACACATTCATTCTAGACCTATTACCAACATCAATACTATTGTAATAGAAATTACTGGAGTCGATAAAGTTATAGAGGTCACTCGCCTTCTTAGTATTATTCTTTTCTATAAATTCAAGTCCCCCTCGATCTAAAATCCACTTAAAAACTAGGCCAGCAATATATATGCTAAATGTTGCTGGTGTATTAATCATAGAATTATTATCTGACTGTATCTTCCAATTAAAGGTGGTAGGTATTTTTTCATCTGCCACATTAATCAAATCATCTCGAACTATGACAAGCGTCAATCCTGCAGGTCCAATATTTTTCTGAGCACCAGCATAAATAACACCATAACTATTGATATTAATTGGTCTAGAGAGAATAGTAGATGACATATCACAAACTAAAGGAACATCCTTGATATTTGGTACATCGAAGTACTCTACCCCATGTATTGTCTCATTCAAGCAGTAATGAAGGTAGGCATCATCCTTAGAATAGCTCCATTCATTAAATTGTGGAGCTTTTTTATAGTCGATGGACTCGGAGGTAGCGCTCAAATTTATTCCATTAAATGGTTGCGCATCATTAAATGTTCTTTTAGACCAGTAGCCCGAAACTACGTAACTTGCAGTTCTATTATTAAGGAGATTCATCGGCACCATAAAATTTTGTGTTATTGCGCCGCCCTGCAGAAATAAGACTTTATAATTTTTGGGAATGCCAAGCAAAAGCCTCAAATCACTCTCAGCCTCGTCTATAATAGGAAAATAATGCTTACCTCTATGTGACATTTCCATTACAGACATACCTGTTCCATTCCAATCCAAGAGCTCAGACTGAACTTTTTTTAAAACATCAGGTTGTATTACTGCCGGGCCTGCCGAAAAATTAAATTTGCAACTCATCTTGGCCATCATCATCTATCTGGTCAGTTTCAACAATCTTTTCAATTCCAGATAATTTTTCATCTTTTGATAAATTAATTAGAGTGACACCTTGTGTTGCTCTTCCTAGCTCTCTTATTTCGCTAACTCTTGTTCGAATTAAAACTCCACCAGTAGTAATTAACATAAGTTCATCATGGTCACCTACTAACTTGGCAGCTATAACTATTCCATTTCTCTCGCTAACCTGGATGGCTTTAACTCCCTGCGTCCCTCTACCAGACTTTCTGAATTCGGAAAGTACTGTTCTTTTACCAAAACCATTCTCAGTTGCAACCAATACTGACTGCTCGTCTGAAGAGGCAATCAATAATGATAGTACTTGCTGATTTTCAACCAATTTCATACCACGAACGCCACGAGCATTTCGGCCCATACTTCTCACATCATTTTCGTCAAACCACACAGCCTTACCACCATTTGACACTAATACAATATCATTGCCACCATCAGTAACTCCGGCACCAACCAGAAAGTCTCCATTATCAAGTTTGATCGCTATAATTCCTGATTTTCTTGGGTTAGAAAAATCAGATAACGGAGTTTTTTTAACTGTTCCTTTAGCTGTTGCCATAAATATAAATTCATCATCAACAAAGTCTTTTACTGCAAGAATCGCATTTATTTTTTCACCTGGCATTAATGGGAATAAATTAACAATTGGCTTACCTTTACTAATACGACTACCTTGTGGAACCTCGTATACTTTTAACCAATAAACTTGCCCTCTACTAGAAAAGCATAGAATATTATCATGTGAGTTTGCGACAAACATTTGCTCAATAAAATCATCATCCTTAGTAGTCATTGCTTGTTTACCACGGCCTCCTCTTTTTTGAGCTCTATACTCATCGAGGACTTGGGCTTTTATGTATCCAGTATTGGAAAGAGTTACGACCATATCCTGAGGTGTAATGAGGTCTTCAATTGATAGATCTTGAGCATTAATGACAATCTCACTTCTTCTTTTATCTCCGTATTGAGTCTTAATTTCATCAAGCTCAGTTGTAATAATTGAGGTTACTCTTTCAGATTTTTCCAGGATATCCATTAAATCCAGAATTGTATCCATAATATCTCTATATTCTTTAACAATTTTCTCTTGCTCTAGACCAGTCAATCTCTGAAGTCTTAATTGAAGAATTTCTTGTGCTTGATTATCTGAAAGCCTATAACCCTCTAATTTTAAGCCATAATCTTTTGATAATCCGTCTGGTCTTGATAGGTCGTCTGATGACTTTTTCAACATAACCTCAACAACCTCGGACTTCCACAAACGACCCATTAATTCTTTTTTTGCGTCTGGTGGGGTTGCTGCTGCTTTGATAATTTTTATCATTTCGTCAACATTAGCTAAAGCTACAGCCAGACCTTCTAAAACATGACCTCTATCTCTAGCTTTTTTAAGTTCAAATACTGTTCTTCGCGTAATAACCTCGCGGCGGTGCTTTAAGAATGCATCAAGAATTTGCCATAAATTTAATAATTTAGGCTGGCCGTCTATAAGAGCAACCATATTCATACCAAAACTGTCTTGAAGTTGTGTTTGCTTATATAAATTATTTAAAACTACGTCAGGAATTTCGCCTCTTTTTAGTTCAATAACTACCCTCATGCCAGCCTTGTCAGATTCGTCACGCAAATCTGAAATTCCTTCAATTTTTTTATCTCCTACCAGCTCAGCTATTTTTTCAATGAATGTCTTTTTATTTACCTGGTAAGGAAGTTCATCTACAATTATTGATTCTCTATTTCCCTTCTCGAGATCTTCAACATGAGTTCTTCCCCTCATAATAACTCGACCACGACCAGTTTTATAGCCATCTCTTACTCCCGAGATGCCGTGAATAATTCCAGCAGTCGGAAAATCTGGGGCAGGAATAATTTCTATTAGTTCATCTGTTGTAATTTCTGGATTTTTTAACATTGCCTGAAGAGCATCAATAACTTCTGATAAATTATGCGGGGGTATATTGGTTGCCATACCTACCGCAATACCTGAACTACCATTAATTAAAAGATTGGGTAACCTAGTAGGCATTACTAACGGTTCATGTTCAGAGCCATCATAATTCGGGCCAAAATCAACCGTTTGTTTATCAAGGTCAGCTAAAAGCTCATGAGAAATTTTAGACATTCTAATTTCGGTATAACGCATTGCTGCTGCATTATCTCCATCAACTGAACCAAAATTACCCTGCCCATCTACCAACATATAACGAAGGCTAAAATCTTGTGCCATTCGAACTATGGTGTCATAAACTGCTGTATCACCATGAGGGTGATATTTACCAATAACGTCACCGACAATTCTTGCAGATTTTTTATAAGGTCGATTAAAACTATTACTTAGCTCATGCATTGCAAAAAGAACTCGTCTGTGGACAGGCTTGAGTCCATCTCTAACATCGGGTAGTGCTCGACCCACAATGACACTCATTGCATAATCAAGATAAGATGTTTTCATCTCCTCTTCTAAACTAACTGGGATTGTTTCTTTGGCGAATTGGTCCATATTTTGAATCTATTTTGGTTATCTAATTTATGTGAATTTTCATGTTATTTTATCATGTAACTAAGTTGAATAAAGTCGGTTTGGTACTTATTTATTAAGGCAATTTAAGTCATCCTTAATATCCTGAATATCCTCTAAACCAACTGCAATCCTAATTAAATTATCTGATATCCCTACATCAGCTCTCTCTTTAACAGTTAATCTAGAATGTGTTGTTGAATTTGGGTGAGTAATCGTAGATTTAACATCCCCAAGATTGGCTGTAATCGAAAGCATTTTAGTGGAATCAATCGTTTTCCATGCTTCAGATTTCCCACCTTCTACTTCGAATGAAACAATTCCACCGCCAGATGATTGTTGTTTAATAGCTAAATCATATTGTGGGTGAGACTTAAGTCCTGGGTAATACACTTTCGAAACATTTTTTTGTGACTCGAGCCATAAAGCCAGTACAAGTGCATTATCAGAGTGTGCATTCATCCGTAAACTTAATGTTTCTAATCCCTTTAAGAATACCCATGCATTAAATGCGCTCATCGTAGGACCAGCAGACCGCAAAAATGAATAAACCTCATTCATGTCTTTCTTATTACCTAATACTGCTCCACCTAGACATCGACCCTGGCCATCAATATATTTTGTTGCAGAATGAATAATAATATCAGCACCAAATAAAATAGGCTTTTGGAGCGCTGGAGTGCAAAAGCAATTATCAACAACTAACTTAATATCGGACCCATGAGCTAATTCAGAAAGAGACTTTATATCGCAAATCTGAGTGAGTGGGTTTGATGGAGTTTCAACAAAAAAAAGTTTTGTATTTTTCTTAATCGCATCAGACCACTCATCTAGATCAGTAAAGTTAACATATGTAACATCTAAGCCCCATCGACGTAAAATATTATTTAAAAGTTGGACTGACGTACCAAAAATACTTTTTGATATCACTACATGATCACCACTAGTGCATAACGACATAAAACAAGCCAAAATAGCTGCCATTCCACTAGAAGTAGCTACGCATTTTTCAGCTCCTTCAAGAACAGCAAGACGCTCCTCAAACATTGTTACTGATGGATTTGTAAATCTAGAGTAGACATTTCCCACTTCGGAGCTTGAAAATCGATCGGAAGCCTCTTTAGCACTCTTAAAAACAAAACTTGAGGTTAAGAATAATGCCTCAGAATGCTCACCCTCTTCTGTCCTTATTGTCCCAGCTCTTATCGCATCTGTATTAAATTTAGTTTTTTTCATATTTGTATAACATTCAAAATTATATAATTTTACGGCAAAAAAAAACTCGTTCAGCTATGACGAGTTATCATTGCTTTAGCTGTTATTTTATAGCGCCCGCAAGCTAACATTTTCAAATCAGCGCTCAACATATTATGAAGAAAACTATGTTTTGCGTCAAGATGCTGCACCTTATGCATGCTCCTGATCAATCTCCTCTATTGAGGAGTTAATTAAATTTAAATCAAGCTGAGCAGAGGGGTTTGACGGTTTTTCATTGGCTGAATGTTCTGATCTTCTCAATTCAATTTTATTTAAATAAGCCTCATCAATATCACCAGTAACATATTTTCCATCAAAACATGAGCAATCAAAACTCTTAAGTGAAGAATTTTCTTGAGTAATGTTAAATTTTAAATCTTCCAAGCTTTGATAAATTAGACCATCAGCGCCGATTTCATCACTAATCTCGTTATCGTTTCGATCATAAGCAATCAACTCATTAAGTGTTGGCATATCAATGCCGTAAACATTTGCAAACCTCACAGGTGGAGCTGCTGAAGCAAAAAACACTTTTCTAGCTCCGGCATCACGCGCCATCTGGACAATTTCTCTTGAGGTTGTTCCTCTAACAATAGAGTCATCAATTAGTAAAACATTTTTATCTTTAAATTCAAATTTAATAGGATTTAATTTTTGGCGTACTGATTTTTTTCTAAGGGCCTGACCTGGCATAATGAAAGTTCTACCTATATATCTATTCTTAATAAATCCCTCACGAAAATCTACCTTTAGATTTTTTGCGACTTGTTGTGCACATGGTCTACTTGTATCTGGTATTGGAATAACAACATCTATCTTAATGCCACCCCATTTCTTTTTAATCTTTTTAGCTAATGTTTCTCCCATATTTAGCCTTGTTTGGTATACAGAAACTCCATCAATCATTGAGTCAGGCCTAGCCAGATAAACATATTCAAAAATACATGGGGTCTTTAATGCCAAAGGAATACATTTTTTCGAATAAAAATTACCATCTAGGTCAATGAAAATTGCTTCACCAGGCTCAACATCTCTTAACAACCTAAAACCTAAAACATCGAGGGCAACACTTTCAGATGCAACCATATATTCAGGGCCATCCTGAGTTTCATTAATACCGATTACTAGCGGCCTAATACCGTGGGGATCTCGAAACGCAACTAAACCAAAGTTAGCAACCATTGAGACTACTGCATATGCTCCTTGGCATCTTTTAAAAACAGTAGTAACTGCATCAAAAATAATACCGGAGGTTAATACATTTTTTTGTGTCGATTGTTCAATTGAATGCGCTAATACATTTAATAATACCTCTGAATCTGAGTTGGTATTAATGTGTCTAAGGTCTTGCTTAAATATATCCTCTTTCAAACGATCAGCATTTGTTAAATTACCGTTATGACCAAGGACAATCCCATAAGGAGAATTCACATAAAGAGGTTGTGATTCAGCATTTGATGAGGAGCCCGCAGTTGGATACCTTACATGACCAATTCCAGCATTCCCTACAAGATTTCTCATATGTCTGGTATGGAAGACATCTTTAACATAACCATTATTTTTATGCATATAAAAGCGTCCATCATTAGAGGTAACGATTCCGGCTGCATCTTGACCACGATGTTGAAGAACTAATAAGCCATCATAGAGCATTTGATTAACTGGTTTATTAGCTACAATACCTATAATTCCACACATAAGGCTCTCTTATAAAATTAGGTAAGCATACTGTCGTATTTTACATTGATACGCCAATCAAAAGGTAAATATGGCAAAGTTTTTTGCATGGTTTCTTTAAGCAGTATAACTACCGATGATGTATGCCATGACTCTGTTAATGGAAATTCACTTTTCTCAACCAAAAAAATAATCAGCATAGATAATAATAATCCCCTTATAAAACCAAAAAAACCACCCATAAATATATTAATGAAACTTAATCCTGCTGACTTAATAAACTTATTTATTAATTTAATAATTAACGCAGATACTACTAATACTAAAATAAAGATAGCAAGATAGATGATAATATTATTGATAGGATCATCAAAACCAAATGGAACATAGGAAACAAAAAGACTGCTATATTTATTAGCAAAATAGAAAGCTAACACAAGACCTAACAAAGCAAGTAGCTCTCTTACAAATCCCCTATAAAAACCAAAAAATAATGATATTAAAATAATAAATGCTAGAAAGTAATCGATAAATACCATTAAATTATTTTCGCTTAATAATTCCAGGGAGGTTTGCATCATTAAGAATAGATAATGCTGTTTGAGCTTCTTTTTTTGAATTAAATACTGTAGTTGTTAATTTCAATTTATCCTTGCCAGACATTTTAATCATCTCTAGCCTAGCCCCATACCCAAGTGACCTTAACGTACCAAGTAACCTACTTGCATTTATTTTATCGGAGAAAATACCTACCTGTATGAAATAAGGGTTTTCATCGATATCAAGAGCCTGAGATACTTTAGTCTTTTCAGAGTAAACTTTATCTCTTGATTTTAATTGTGATAAATTTTGAGGCTTAAGACTGTGGTTAAGACTATCAATTATAATGTCATTATTTTTTTCTAAAAATGAAATTTTTATCGGGTTTTTAGAATTAATATTAGTTCTATCTTGAAGAAAAAAAATTGATAAAACAAATAAAACAATCAGAATAATAACGGCACCGAATAAACGTCTTTTAGCACGCCTTATCATTACACTCTCTTGAAAAGATTCTTTATTATCAGCCATTAGGAGTTATCTTATTAAACATTCAGAAACAGTATAAAAGGAGCCAAACACAACTATATTATCATCAAGTGAAGATTTTTCGTAGGCATTCATATAGGATTTATGCAAATTATCGCTGGTATAAATTAAAGCATCGACTTTAAAAGACCTTATTGTATTTATAATTTCGATCGTAGGGCTTGCTCTTGATGATTTAATCATTGAAATATGCCATTCATCTACTAATTCAATGAATGGGGCAATAATATCTTTAATAGACTTACCTTCTAAAACTGAAAATACTGCATATACCCTTCCCTTGTTCTTAGATTTAGATATGAAATTATACAAACTTAATGCTGACTCTTGATTATGAGCAACATCGGCAATCACAAATGGATTTTGAGAGATAATTTCAATTCGACCTTTTAAATGGCAGCCTAATAATCCATTCACGATTGCTTCTTTTTTTATATCTAGTTGAGCACCCAATAATTCAATACATCTTAGGACTCCAGTAATATTTGTTATTTGATGTAAGCCCTGAACATTTGGGTATGGCAATTCAGCTATATTTTTCTCAGCTCCAATATAATCAAAATTTTGTTGATTACAGTTAATTTTATAGTCAGTGCCAAAGATTGAGATATCTGCATTAATATCTTTTGCATATGCAATAACTGAATTAGGTGGATTATGAATATTTATTATTGCATTTTTATTTTTTCTAAATATCCCTGCTTTTTCATAACCAATCTCCTCAATAGTATCCCCCAAATAGTCTTGATGATCTAAGCTAACCGAAGTAATTAGTGATATTTCTGGCTCAAATACATTTACTGCATCATGTCGCCCACCGAGACCCACCTCTAGAATAGCGATATCTACATTAGCCTTTATCATTAAATTCATTGCAGCTAGTGTAGTTATTTCAAAATAAGTAAGTAATATTTTACCCCTACTGTCATTAATAAATTTAATTGAATCAACAATTGAATCGTCACTTAATGGTTTTTTATTGACGTTAATTCGCTCATTAAAACTGAAGAGATGTGGCGATGTGTAACAGCCAACATTTAATCCCGCATGACTGAGGATTGATTCAAGAAATTTACAGGATGAGCCTTTGCCATTTGTTCCTGCAACAATAATAACTGGGAAGGTTGGGTTTAAATTGCAGAGCTCCTTAACCTTTTTCACTCGCTCAAGTCCAAGAGAAATACTCTTTGAGTTAATTGAATCTATGTAAGTGAGCCAATCATTTAACGAGTTAGATGTGGGGCGATCTATAGGCACTAATTTACGTTTAGGTTAGAAATTAAATTTACTAATGTCTTTCTCAGCTGCCTTCTATCAACAATCATATCAATTGCACCATGATTCAAAAGAAATTCAGATGTTTGAAATCCTTCTGGTAGCTTCTCTCTAACTGTTTGCTCAATTACTCGAGGTCCTGCAAAACCAATTAACGCTCTAGGCTCAGCAAGTATTAGATCACCCAGCATAGCAAAACTTGCCGAAACGCCACCCATAGTTGGGTCAGTCAATAAAGAAATGAATGGAAGTTTAGCGATACTTAACTTAGTTAATGATGCACTTGTTTTTGCCATTTGCATAAGTGACAAGAGACCTTCTTGCATTCTTGCTCCTCCACTAGAAGTAATACAGATAAAGGGGCATTTATTCTTAATTGCTCTATTAACTCCAAAAACAAATTTCTCACCGACAACTGAACCCATTGATCCGCCCATAAATTTAAACTCAAATACAGCAACAACAACTGGCATAGACTCAATCAAACCTTGGTAAACAATTAGTGCATCATTTTCATTGGTTTTTTTTTGTGACAAAGACAGTCTTTCTTTATAGCTGACAGTATCCTTAAATTTTAGCGTATCTACGGGTAATATTTTTTGGGCGATCTCAATTTGAGCTGGCGTATCTAAAAGTATTTTAATTCTCTCTCTAGCTGAAATTCGATTATGAAAATTACAGTTTGGGCAAACCTCCAAATTTTTTTCAAGATCAGAGCGATATAGAACTGCTTGGCAAGATGAGCATTTATGCCACAACCCCTCAGGTATACTTTTTTTAAGTCTACCAACAATTCTCTTAATCTTTGGGGGCACTACACTTTTCAACCAACTCATATAGTTTTGACTCTCATTTTATTTTCAAGAAATGGCGCTTTTTATTTCACTCAATAGACCTCGGATTCTACCTAAAAGATCTTCTTGAGTTGAATTTTCAACCTCATTAATAATTCTACTTCCAATAACGACAGCATCTGATATCAATGCGACTTGCTTAGCAGTTTCCGCATCTCTAACCCCGAATCCAACAGCAATGGGAAGGTCGCTATATTTTTTTATATTATTAACTCTTTCAGAGACTTGATTTATGTCAATATTTGCAGATCCGGTTACTCCCTTCAGGGATACATAATACAAGAATCCAGTTGCTTGCTCTGTGATTAGCTTAATCCTACTATTTTCTGTTGTAGGTGATAAAAGAAAAATACTATCTATATCTTGTTTTTTTAATAATGCTACAAAAGCTTTAGATTCCTCTGGTGGGTAATCAACAGTAATAACACCATCAACATCCGCGTCTTTAATGAGCCCAACAAAGTGTTCGATCCCGATAGCTTCTATTGGATTTACATACCCCATAAGAATAATTGGAGTATTAGTATCTTTTTTTCTAAATTCTTTTACCAATTGAATTGTTTTTTTTATTCCAACATTATTTGCTAATGCTCTTTCACTAGCCCTTTGAATAACTGGGCCATCTGCCATAGGGTCTGAAAAAGGTATCCCTACCTCAATCATATCTGCACCTGAGTCAACAAGAGCATGAAGCATTTTAACAGTCATATCAGGGTGTGGGTCGCCAGCAGTAATAAAAGGTATTAATGCTTTTTTATTTTCACTTTTTAAGCGAAGAAAGGTAGTTTTAATTTTTGACATAATTTATAGAGTAAGTCCTGCAATCCCGGCAACTGTATTGATATCCTTATCTCCCCTACCCGATAAATTAACTAAAATAATTTTCTCTTTAGACATTGTTGCTGCGAGTTTTTCTGCATACGCTAGGGCATGACTTGTTTCTAAAGCAGGGATAATTCCCTCAGTCAGACAGAGATTATGGAATGCTTTTAATGCATCATCATCAGTCACCGCAACATATTCTGCCCTACCAGAATCTTTAAGCCATGAATGCTCAGGTCCTACACCCGGATAATCTAAACCAGCTGAAACTGAATGAGTATCTATAATTTGTCCTTCATCATTCTGCATTAAATACGTTCTATTTCCATGTAAAACTCCTATAGGACTATTAGATGTTAAGGGTGCTGCATGCCTCCCAGTTTCTATTCCATCTCCAGCAGCCTCCACGCCTATTAATCGAACTTTTTTATCATCAATATAAGGGTAAAATATCCCCATAGCATTTGAACCGCCACCCACACATGCTAAGATAGCATCTGGTTGTCTGCCAGTTAAATCTGGCATCTGGGTTCTGCATTCTTTACCTACAACTGAATTAAAGTCTCTCACCATCATAGGATAAGGATGTGGTCCAGCAACAGTACCAATAATATAAAAGGTATCTGACACATTAGTAACCCAGTCTCTTAATGCCTCATTTAGTGCGTCTTTTAATGTTTTAGAACCACTTTCAACCGGCACTACTGTTGCACCTAATAACTTCATTCGATAAACATTTGGTGACTGTCTCTTTATATCTTCTGACCCCATATATACAACACACTCAAGACCCAATCTCGCAGCTATGGTTGCAGTAGCAACACCGTGCTGACCGGCGCCAGTTTCTGCAATAACTCTAGGCTTACCCATTTTTTTTGCTAATAGCGCTTGGCCAACCGTATTATTTACTTTGTGTGCCCCAGTATGATTTAAATCTTCTCTTTTTAAAAAAATCTTTGCACCACCGATTTGGTTTGTAAGTCTCTCAGCAAAATAAATTGGACTTGGCCTCCCAACAAAATGCTTTAAATCATGATGAAATTCATTTAGGAAATCAGGGTCATCCTTAAATTTTTCGTAGATTTCCTTTAACTCATCTAATGCTTCGACGAGCGTCTCAGCTACAAAGGTTCCACCAAACTGACCAAAGTGGCCAAAAGCATCGGGTAAATCATATGCCTGCATTTGTAACTCCTAAAATAAATTCTTTCATCAACTGGTAATCTTTTAAGCCTTTACGGCTCTCTATTCCACTACTAACATCGACACCATAAGGACCTATTAATTCCAATAAAATTTTTATATTAATTGGATTTAACCCACCAGCAACAATAAAAGGTTTTGATGGGTTTAATGGAATCGACTTCCAATCAAAAACTTTTCCACTACCCCCTCTTGTATCTTCTGAATAAGAATCTAGCAAAAGAGCTTTTGCGGAATCAAAGTCCTCAATACATTTTAACAAATTTATATCAGATTTCATTGAAATTGCTTTAATGTAAGGCAAATTATATTGGTTACAGAAGAATTCATCCTCATCACCATGAAACTGAAGTAAATTTACTGGGCATGCTTTAATTGCTTCCTCTACCTCTAATTTACTTTGGTTAACGAACAAACCAACAGTCGAAATAAACGGAGGTAATTTCTGAATTATTTCATTTGCTTCATTTGGACTTATAAACCTAGAGCTTTTAGAATAAAAAACAAATCCTAATGCATCTACACCTAATTGACATGCAGTAATTGCATCGTCCAAATTAGTGATACCGCAAAATTTAACCTTAGCTATCAATCTGCTTTTCCAAAAAATTTAAGTTTATTGTCTGCTGCGGGTAGGCCCCATTTATCATCATACTTTATATTGGTTAGATATAGACCATTTGGCATAAAGGTAGGGGGAGCTTTTGATCTGTCTTTCTGAGTCAGCAATAAACTAATAAAATCAGGAGCCTTCAATTCTCGTCCAACTAAAATTACTGCCCCAATCATATTTCTTATTTGGTGGTGCAGAAAACCATTAGCTCGAATAGTAAATATATAGTCACCACCAAACTGTCTTACATCAAAATAGTATATATCTCGGATAGGAGAGGCTGCTTGACACTCTGAGGATCGAAATGAACTAAAGTCATGCTCACCAATAAATTTTGTACAAGCTTGCTGAACAAAATTATAATTTAGAGAATAAAAATTCCATCCAGCATATGAAGTCCATAGAGCAGAATTTATTGAATTATTAATAAGGAGGTACTGGTACTCTCTTGTTACCGCGGAATACCTCGAATGGAACTGATCTGAAACTTCTTGAGCCCACATAACCCTTATTGAAGGTGGTAACAATGAATTGACGCCTTTTATCCATGCACTAATTGGTCTAATAACGTTAGTATCAAAATGAATTATTTGGCCAAGCGCATGTACTCCAGAGTCAGTTCTTCCTGCAGCAGAAATAGTAATTTTTGTTTGAGTAATCGAAGATAAAGCTAGCTCAATTAAACTCTGAACATTTCTAACGTCAGGTTGCCTTTGCCACCCACAAAATGACTGCCCATCATATTCTATTGAAGCAACAATCCTCATAATATCAAGAGCTCAATAAGTAGAATTAGAGAGATAAAAATTAATACCAAGAAGTAATCAGTTAATTCAGGCCTAATAATACTAATTTTATTATTTAGACTATCAATATTTTTACTATTTAATTGCTTTCGTATATCTTCGATAATAGTTGAAAATTTAAATTCATGTTTTTTAAAAATTTCTAAATATTCAAAAGTGAGATAAAGTCTGGCAGATAAACGTTCGATGTTAAAGCCAATAAGAGTAAATGGATAACAAATTTTTATCAAAAATCTCATAAAGAAATCTTGTGGTAGCGTATTTAACAATATCATTACCAACATAAAAATATTAATGAGACGAAATAAGTTCTCTATGGCAAGAAATACTCCTTCATATGAAATTGAAATAAAAGAATAATAAAAAAGCAATTCGCCAGGGGTGATTAATGTGTAAATTATAATTAACGCAAATAAGAAATATTTTATCTTTTTAATAAGCGCAATAGCTGAGAGATTATTAACGTGTGTTAAATAAAATAAAATGAGGAAAATAAATACCTGGACAGTAAAAGATACTTTTCCAAGAACAAATAAAACCAATAAACCTAAAAATAATACAAATGAATTAATCATTTACATTGTCATCTTGGCTCATCATCCTTGACGCTTTCAGATTTATTATTATCGAGATTAGATAAACCGGGGTCATCAATTGGGCTCTGTGTAACAGGATTATTTTGTGATGAGTCATTATGTGATAAATTTGAGCTTACAACACCCTCATTATATTCAGGCACTTTAGGTTCAAAAGTGTCTGACAGTCCAGAAAAATGATCAGAATTAATTTCATTCTTTCTTTTTCTAACAATAAATAACAGACCAATCAACAAAGTTAGAAGAAAAACAAGTATCAAAACAAAAATAGGTTTAATTGAATCGTTACCTTTTTCATCGCCGATAATAACTTCTGTAATAATATTCTCATTTTGATCAGTAATAGATGAAATGAATGGATTAGATGAATCCTCAACTGGTACCTCCTTAATCTCTTGAGTCTCATTAGCTTCCTTAATCTGATCAGGAATAATTTCTGAGACTTTATTTTCAACTTTCTTTGGCTTGATTATTGGCTTATTTTTATTCTCGATAGCTTTTAACGCTTGATCTTTTTCTAGTATTGTTTTTTTTGCAGTCTCAAGCTCTTTCTTTAGCCTTAATAACTCATCAGAAACTTTTTTAGTTTTTGCTAAATTATTTTCTTTATTTTTTGGTTTTTGTTTACGTGTATTATTTTTCCATGAAATATTCTCCCGCTTAAGTATTTTCCTTGCTTCAAGGTGGGATAATTTTTTATAATATTCTTGCAAGGGTAATTTCAATGCCTTGCCTTTTATTAGCCCATTAAGATTACCGTCAAATGCATTTGGATTTAACTGAAATATCGAAATTACAATCTGTTCTGTAGTAACTCCAGCAATAGAGTTTTCTCTTGCTATCTGAAATAATGTTTTTCCTGGTATTGCTATCACTATTTTTCTTTTTTTAGCAGCCTTGTTCTTTGCTTTTTTTTGAACTATTTTTTTGGTCTCAACTTTTTTTATTTTTTTCGGCTTATTCTTTAAAGCGACTTCTTTTTTTGTTAATTTTTTTTCTTCAATTTTTTTTCTAGGAGTTGGGCTTGATGGAGGATCCAATAGAACTGTGTATTCCTTTAAAATTTTTCCACCTGGTGACTCGATTTGAATTAATAAATCTAGAAATGGTTCGGTAACTGGAATTTTACTAGTTAGCCTTAATGAGGCCTGATTTGGTTTTTTGGAAATTAATGACAGCACAATATCATTATGAATTTTTGTTCTCTCAATACCTTGAGAATCATAATTTTCCTTCGGTGCAATTGATGGCTTTAATAGATCAATTTTATCTTCGCTAGAAAGGTTAACCTGAATCGATACATCTAATGGAGAGTTTTGATTAGATTTAAAGATAATTTTACCTAATTGGAGTGAATACGCATTTATTGAAAATAATACGACTAAACACGCTAGTAAAAATTTTACACACTTCATAATCAATTTATTTTGTCCTTAATAATTAAAATTTTCAACATTCTTCTTAAGGGCTCAGCAGCCCCCCATAATAACTGATCACCAACGGTAAATGCTGATATTAAATTATCGCCAAGTGCTAATCTCCTGACTCTTCCAATCGCAATATCTAGGCTACCCGATACAGCCGCTGGAGTTAAATTATGTATGCTCGCCTCTTTCTGGTTTGGTACTAGCTTTACCCATTTGTTAGCAGATTTAATTAAATCATTAATTTCTGTTAACTCATAATGTTTTTTGAGTTTTATAGTTAATGCCTGACTATGAGAGCGCATTGATCCAATTCGGGTACAAAGCCCATCAACATGAATTTTTTCATAATCATTCATTAAAATCTTATTTGTTTCAAATTGACCCTTCCACTCCTCTTTACTTAATCCTTCGCCAAGATCTTGATCAATCCATGGTATTAAATTCCCTGCAAGCGGAACCTGAAAATTTTCTTTAATAAATTCGGGAGAATGCATTTTTTTTAATACCATTTTATCGATATCAAGTATATTAAAATCTGGTTTTTTTATCTCTGATTCAGTTGAGGCATGTAATTGGCCCATTTGAACTAACAACTCTTTCATATTTTTTGCTCCAGCCCCACTAGCAGCCTGATAAGTCATACTTGAGACCCATTCTATTGCACCTTCTTTAAGCAATCCATGTATTGCAAGAAGCATAAGAGAGACAGTGCAATTTCCACCTACCCAAGTTTTAGTCCCTTTTTTTAAGGCATTATTGATCGCTGACTCATTGATTGGGTCAAGAACAAGTACAGATTCATCAGCCATCCTTAAAGTTGAGGCTGCATCAATCCAGTGACCAGTCCAGTTTTCTTTTTTCAGGTTTACATATACTTTTTCAGTGTAATCCCCACCCTGGCACGAAAGGATAATATCCATTTCAGAAAGCTTTTTAATAGAGTGGGCGTCTAATAGAATTTTTTCTCCATTAATAATATTCGGCGCTTCCATCCCAACTTGCGATGTAGTAAAAAAGAAGGCATTGATATTATTAAAGTCCTCCTCTTCTTTCATTCTGTCCACTAAAACAGAACCAACCATTCCTCTCCAACCAACAAAACCAACTTTTTTCATTTTTATCCCTTTAGTCTTTCAACAACAGCATCGCCCATTTCTTCACATCCCAGTAATTTACAGCCATCTGAAAAAATATCAGCTGTTCGGTAGCCATCATGAAGTACTTTTTTAACAGCGTTTTCAATCTCATTAAACTTAACTTGATCATTAAATGTATATTTAAACATCATTGCTAATGACAGAATTGTTGCAAGAGGGTTAGCCTGATTCATACCTGCTATATCTGGTGCGGAGCCATGGCTGGGCTCATACATCCCTTTATTATTTTGATCTAACGAAGCCGAGGGTAACATACCTATCGATCCCGTCAGCATTGATGCTTGATCCGACAATATATCACCAAAAATATTGCCAGTTACGATAACATCAAATTGTTTTGGATTGCGGACTAACTGCATAGCGGCATTATCAACATACATATGACTAAGTTCAACATTAGGATAATCAATTGCAGTTTCTATAACAATTTTTCTCCATAATTCAGTTGCCTCAAGAACGTTTGCCTTATCAACTGAACATAGTTTTTTGGCTCTTTTATCTGCTGTTTTAAATGCTACATGAGCAATTCTTCTAATCTCAGACTCCGAGTAACGCATTGTGTTAATTCCCTCCTGTTCCCCATTCTCATTAATTGAAATTCCACGTGGCTGTCCAAAATAAATATCGCCTGTCAGCTCCCTGATAATCATAATATCTAAATCTGAAACAACTTCTGGCTTTAGGCTTGATGTATGAACTAATTCAGGAAACATTATTGCAGGTCTTAAATTAGCAAATAAATTAAGGGCCTGTCTGATTCTAAGGAGACCTCTCTCTGGGCGCATATCTCTTGGAAGTTTATCGAACTTCCAGTCACCAACAGCACCAAGTAATACAGCATCTGCATTTAGAGCGAGATTAAGAGTTTTTTCAGGGAGTGGATCTTTAAATTCCTCGTATCCTGCTCCCCCAATCGGCGCATATTCGATTGAGTTAGTTAAGCCGAAAGCATCAAGAACTTTAACAGCTTGCTTAATAATCTCAGGTCCAATTCCATCTCCAGGTAAAACTGCAATCTTCATAAACTTTCCTATTTAGTAAGCCAAGGGAACTGGCTATGATAGTTATTTTCAAAATTTTTAATGTCAGCTTTATGCTTTAATGTTAAATCTATTTCGTCTAAGCCCTCTAGCAAGCAATATTTTTTAAATGTATCAACATCAAAGCTATAGCTATCACTACCATCAATAATTTTTTGGTTTTCTAGGTCAATATTCAACCTTAAGCCTTCTTCACTTTCAGCTTTCTCAAAAAAAACATCTGTTAAATTTTTATTGATTGGGATTGGAAGAATGCCATTTTTAAAGCAATTACCATAAAAAATATCAGCAAAACTTGGTGCCAAAATAATTCTAATACCAAAGTCTAAAAGAGCCCAAGGAGCGTGCTCCCTGCTTGATCCGCAGCCAAAGTTTTCTCTAGCCAACAAAATAGTTCCGCTTTGATATTTAGGTTTATTTAAAACAAATTCAGGATTAATTTTTCTTACAACTGATTCCTTCCCGGGTTCTCCCTGGTCTAAATATCTCCATTCATCAAATAAATTAGGGCCAAAACCTGACTTTTTAATAGACTTTAAAAACTGTTTGGGAATAATTGCATCGGTATCTACATTTGATCTGTCCAAAGGAATAACAGTACCTTCATGTTTAATCATTGGTAACATTTATTCAATCTCCCTAACATCTACAAACCTTCCATGTATGGCTGCTGCAGCTGCCATTTGAGGGCTTACTAAATGAGTTCTTCCACCTTGGCCTTGTCTACCTTCGAAATTTCTATTAGAAGTGGAAGCGCACCTTTCCTCTTTTTCTAGTCTGTCAGCATTCATAGCAAGACACATCGAGCAGCCTGGCTCGCGCCATTCAAAACCTGCTTCGATAAATATCTTATCCAGGCCTTCTTTCTCAGCCTGTTTCTTAACTAACCCTGACCCTGGAACCACTAATGCTAGCTTGATATTTTTAGCTACTTTTCTTTTTTTAACAATTTTAGCGGCAACTCTTAGATCTTCTATACGTGAATTTGTACATGATCCAATAAAAATTTTATCAAGGTATATATCGGTAATGTTAGTACCTTGTTCTAACCCCATATACTCCAGCGCCCTTTCATAGCCTTTTTGATTTGATTCTTTTGTCTGTTGCTTTGGATTAGGTATCGCTTCATTTATCCCACATACCATTTCAGGTGAAGTCCCCCATGTTACCTGTGGCTCAATTATTGATGCATCTATATTGATAACCTTATCAAAAGTTGCACCTTCGTCACTTACTAAATCTCTCCAATCATCCACTGCTTTATTCCATAGATCTCCATTTGGAGAGAATGGTCTGCCCTTTAAGTAGTCGACAGTTTTTGAGTCAACTCCTATCAAACCAGCTCTTGAACCAGCTTCAATCGCCATATTGCACAATGTCATCCGCCCTTCCATGCTCAAGTCTTTTATTGCAGTGCCAGAGAATTCTATTGCATAACCATTACCTCCAGCAGTGCCTATTTGTCCAATAATATGAAGAGCAATATCTTTAGCGGATATATTATCGCCAGCCGAACCCTCAACATTAATTTGCATAGTTTTAAACTTCCTAACAATTAAACATTGTGTGGCAAGGACATGTTCGACCTCAGATGTTCCAATGCCCATTGCTAGTGATCCAAAAGCCCCATGAGTGCTGGTATGAGAATCACCGCATACAATTGTCATTCCCGGAAGAGTTGATCCTTGCTCAGGACCAATAACGTGAACAATACCTTGGCGTCGATCATTCATTTTAAACTGAGTTAATTTATATTCATCACAATTACTATCCAAAGTATCTACTTGAATCTTTGATACTGGATCTAAAATACCCTGTCTTCTATCTGTGGTAGGAACATTGTGATCTGGAACAGCAAGAATTGAATTCGTTCGCCAAATTGGTCTGTTTGCATTTCTAAGGCCTTCAAATGCCTGAGGGCTAGTAACCTCATGTATTAAATGGCGATCTATATAAATTAAAAAGGTATTATTTTCTTCACGAACAACATGCCTTTTAAATATTTTTTCGTATAAAGTTGACGCCATCTAAAAAATTAATCTCTAAAGTTACCAAAATTTAATGGGAAATTATTATGTTTTTCTTTTACCGTTGAAATACATTCCTGCAGAACGTCTCTTTTGGCTCCATTTACTCTTACCTCATCACCCTGAATAGTACTTTGAACCTTAATTTTTGATTCTTTAATTGTTTTAATAATCTCTTTTGCAAGCTCAATCTCGATTCCGCTTTTAATGATTAGGTTCTGCTTTGACTTGCTTCCAGAAACTGTTTCTATTTTTTCGGAGTCTATTCTCTTTGAGCTATCAGGCTCTTTTTTCTCCATAGCTGGGAAAAGAATATCTTTTATTTGGTTAATTTGAAATTCAGAGTCACCATGGAGTGTAATCCTCATTTCCTTCTCAAATAACTCTACCTTTGCACTTGTTCCCTTAAAATCATAACGATTGATTATCATTCTCATAGATACGTCAACCGCATTTTTGATGTTTTCCATATTGGCTTTAGATGTAATGTCAAATGAAGGCATAAATAACTCCTTATAATTTATTTTTTTTGTTTGCGATTCTAAGTCTTAGAGCATTAAGCTTAATAAATCCAGCAGCATCTTGATGATCGAAAGCACCGTCATCGTCCTCAAATGTTGCGATCTCTGGATCAAAGAGAGAGCTATCACTATCTCTGCCTAAGATGGTTATGTTCCCCTTATAAAAACTTAACTTTACCCATCCATTAACATTGAGCTGCGTATGATCAATCAATGTTTGCATTGCAACTCGTTCAGGACTCCACCAATACCCATTATAAATTAATGAGGCGTACCTTGGCATCATTTCATCTTTTAAATGAGCAACCTCCCTATCTAGGGTAAGTGACTCAATAGCCCTATGGGCTTTCAATAATATTGTTCCTCCGGGGGTTTCATAACAGCCTCTAGCTTTCATACCCACATATCTATTTTCTACTAGATCCAACCTTCCAATACCATGCTTTCCACCTATGTTATTTAAAAGCTCTAAAATCTCGTGCGGAGATTTATTACTACCATTTACGCTTACTGGGTCTCCACTTTTAAAACCTATTGTAATTTCTTCAGAATCATCAGGGGCATCTTTTGGGCTTACTGACCACCTCCACATGGATTCTTCGGGTGCATTTTTTGGGTCTTCAAGGTGCCTGCCTTCGTATGATATATGTAGTAAGTTTGCATCCATACTATATGGGCTTCCACCTGACTTGTGTTTCATTTCTACTGGAATACTGTTGCTTTCGGCGAACTTTAAGAGCTTTTCTCTGCTCAAAAGATCCCACTCCCTCCAGGGAGCAATAACTTTTATCTCTGGATTAATTGCATAAGCACCTAACTCAAATCTAACTTGATCATTACCCTTTCCTGTTGCACCATGCGATATTGTATTACTTCCGGTCTCATAAGCAATCTCAACTAACCTCTTTGCAATAAGAGGCCTAGCTATTGAAGTACCTAACAAATATTCGCCTTCATAAATAGCATTTGCTCTAAACATTGGAAATACAAAATCTCTTACAAACTCCTCCCTCAAGTCCTCAATAAATATTTCCTTTACGCCAGCAGATTTTGCTTTAGATCTTGCTGGCTCTATTTCTTCTTTTTGCCCAAGATCAGCTGTAAAAGTAACAACCTCACAATCATATTCTTGTTGTAGCCATTTTAATATTACCGAAGTGTCTAAGCCACCAGAGTATGCAAGTACAATTTTATTAACGTCTTTAATCATCTATTTATTTCCCAGTAATAAGATATTCTAATAATGCTTTTTGAGCGTGCAACCTGTTTTCAGCTTCCTCCCAAACAACACTCTGAGGGCCATCAATAACTTCTGCTGTAACTTCTTCGCCTCTGTGTGCGGGCAAGCAATGCATAAAAATGGCATCCTTACTAGCTAATTTCATCATATCTTTATCTACTTGCCAGTCAGCAAAATCTTTAATTCTTTCTTTCTTTTCATCTTCAAAGCCCATGCTTGTCCATACATCAGTAGTAACAATATCCGCACCTCTTGCAGCCTCCATAGGATCCTCAAACTCTTCGAAATGATCACTACCATAAAGACCAGCCCTTTCAACTTCCACTTCATATCCTTTTGGTGTTGAAACATGAACGTTAAAATCTAATAATTCTGCTGCTTGCAACCACGTGTTACAGACATTATTTGAATCACCAATCCATGCAACAGTCTTACCCTTGATTGATCCTCTTTTCTCAATAAAAGTAAATATATCAGCCAAAATCTGACAAGGATGATACTCATTTGTAAGTCCATTAATCACAGGCACCCTAGAGTTCTCTGCGAATCTTTCAATAATATCCTGTTCAAAAGTTCTGATCATTACAGCATCGCTCATTCTTGATATAACCTGAGCAGCATCTTCTATAGGCTCTCCTCTCCCTAATTGAGAATCTCTAGTATTCAAATATATAGCAGAGCCTCCCAGTTGATGCATTCCTGCCTCAAATGACAGCCGAGTCCTCGTGCTCGCTTTTTCAAAAATCATAACCAATGTTCTATCAACTAATGGCCAATGTTTTTCGTAAGCTTTATATTTTTCTTTAATCCATTTGGTTTTATCAAAAATAGATTCTATTTCCGATGCATCTAGATCGTTAAATTGAAGGAAATGCTTTATAGTCATTTGTAATTTTTCTCTAAAAAATTTAATATCAAGTCGCTTAACTTCTCAACTAACAGCATAACTTCTTCTTTTTTAATAACAAGTGGCGGAAGAAGTCTCACAACGTTATCTGCAGTTACGTTAATCAATAACTTATTATCTAGAGCAATATTTATTAAATCAACACAAGAAATGGACAACTCTACCCCTATCATTAGCCCCATATGCCTAATAGATTTTACGCCAGGATGTTCGCCAATTCTAAGGGTCAGTTCTTTATAAATTAAGTCGCCTTGCACATTAGCATTATTAATTAAGCATTCTTTTTCTATAATTTCTAATGTGGTTAATCCCGCAACGCAAGCAAGTGGGTTACCCCCAAAAGTAGAACCATGTTTACCTGGAGCCATCAAACTAGAAGCCTTGTCATTTGTAACACATGCTCCAATCGGAATCCCAGAGGCTAAACCCTTGGCTAAAGTCATTACATCAGGTTTAATTTCAGAATGTTGATGAGCAAACCATTTTCCAGTTCTTCCAATACCACACTGGACTTCATCCAGCATAAGCAACCAATCGTTCTCGTCACAAATATCCCTAAGCGAAGATAAGTAGGCGCTGAAATTATCAGGTATATTAATTCCTCCTTCACCTTGAATTGGCTCTATTAAAATGGCTGAAATCTTATTTTTTTGATTTGCTATTTTTTTTAGGGCAGTAATGTCATCATAAGGCACTCTAATAAAACCTGGCATTAAAGGCTCGAATCCAGCTTGATATTTTCTACCTCCCGAGGCAGATAAAGTTCCCATAGTTCTTCCATGAAAACCTCCCTCCATAACAATAATATTCGGAGTATCAATACCTAGTTTGTGGCCATGGAGTCTTGCTAATTTAATTGCTGCCTCATTCGCCTCACACCCAGAATTACAAAAGAATACTGAAGATAATTTTGAAATGCCTACCAATGCATCTGCAAGCATTGATTGCTCCTCAATGTGATAGTAATTAGAAATATGTATTAATTTTGAGGCTTGTTTGGATATGGCTTTAACTAAGGCATGATGATTGTGGCCTAAAGTGTTAACTGCTACCCCAGATAGACCATCTAAATATTTATTACCATGCTTATCAAACAGCCAAACACCCTCTCCTTTTTCGAAGGAAACGGGTAATCTTTTGTAAGTATCTAATAGTCTGCTTTTGATTAAACTCATAATTTAAATAAAAACGGCGGCCTACAGCCGCCGTTTTCTGCTTTAGTTGTGTTTAAAGTCCAAGTAACGCTCGGTGAGACAAACCATTAGTCATTAATAAAAGCATTGGTATTGATAACAATGTGTTAGTTCTAGATGCCAATAAAGCTACTCTTCTTGCGGTAGATTTTTCTTCATCTGTTGCTTTTTTCATACCTAATATTTTTTGTTGGTTAGGCCAAATTAAACCCCAAACATTAAATAACATAATTGTGCCCATCCATGAACCTAGGCCTATTGCTTCATATCCATTTTGCAAAAGAAATGCATCACTGAAGCTTGAACCAAGCAACGCCGCACCTGCAATCCATGTAGCTAAAGCCGCCCATCTGAACCATAGAAGTGCCAATGGTGCCACATGTTTGGTTATTCCAGCTCCAGTTCCATCGGCAGCAGCAGCTTTTAGCGCTGGTACCTGAACAAAATTAAAGTAGTACAGCAAACCAATCCATGCAATACCTGCGATCACGTGGAAAAATCTCATAAAGCCAAGATAAATTGAGCCTGCATCACCAAGAAAGCCTTCAAAAATGCCAACTGTCATCATGTCACTCCAATCTAAAATTACCAGCGACGCTATCGAAACTACAATGCCTGCAATTATCGTACCCTGTATCGAGTCTAGTGGGTTTTTCATACGGTTACTCCTCTAAATAAATATAATATAAGTTAAAAGTGAGATTATACTGAATCTTGAATCATTAATACACATTAATTCACTAATACAATTTTAATTATGTTCCGAATTCACAAAGGCGTCCAATGGATGCTAATTTCTACTGTATTTTTTTCAATCATGGGTGCATGCGTAAAATTTGGTGGTGATTACTTTAGCCCCTATGAATTAGTTTTTTATCGAGCTCTAATAAGTCTAGTTATTATTACTACAATAATGAAAATAACCAACGTAAATATTAGAAGTAAATATCCTCAATTACATATTGCCCGCTCTGTAGTTGGATCCATATCACTATTATTATTTTTCTATGCCATCTGCTATTTACCACTGAGCACTGCCATGACATTAAATTACACCTCCCCTCTGTTTGTTGGTTTACTCATGCCTTTTATACTCAAACGTAAAGTAAAAAACTGGTTATTTCTTGCAATTTTGGTGGGCTTTATTGGGGTTTTCTTCACTCTTAAACCTACAATTGATAATCAAAGTTATTTGGCTGGATTTATTGGATTAACCTCAGGATTTGGCGCTGCAATGGCTTATTTATTTGTGACACAGTTGGCGCAACTTAAAGAGCCGGATATCCGAACAGTATTTTATTTCACTTTAGTCTCGACTATTGGCGCAGGATTGATATCATTGATAGATGGATTTCATAAGCCACGAATAGAGGATCTTTACTTTCTTTTTTTGCTAGGTGTCTCAGCAACTATAGCCCAATTAGCAATTACAAGAGCATACCGGGTTGGTAACACTTTAGGCAATGCGGGTCTATCATACTTAGCAATAGTATTTGCAACAATTATCGGAGTATTTTATTTTAAAGAAACTATCAGTTGGAATGGTTTTTTTGGTATCGCCTTAATCATTCTTAGCGGACTACTTGCCTCAAGGAGATAATTAAGGCTCCATTAATCCACATCGTATTGCAATTAAAGCAATTTCAGCTGAATTGTTTGCATTAAGCTTCTGTTTGATATTGTAAAGATGAGTGCCAACCGTTCTGGGACTTAAACACATTGTGTCTGCTATTTCATTTGTACTTTTTCCTTTTGCTAGCGCTATAAATACTTCAAACTCTCTATCCGACAAAACCTCCACAGGATTATTTTCACCCGAAAGATTTGTTATTGCCATTTGTTGAGCAATTGAAGCTTCTAAGTATTTTTTTCCACTATGAACTGTACGTATTGCTTTAATTAACTCTTCCGCAGCACTTCTTTTTGTTAAATAACCAAGTGCGCCTGCTTTTAATACCCTCTTAGGATGAACAGAATCTTCATGGGCTGATAAGACAAGAATTTTTGCACTTTTATCATTAGCCAAAATTCTATCTATTGCCTCAATCCCACCGATTCCTGGCATCGTAATGTCCATGATCACCAAATTAGGCTGTAATTCTTTGTATGACTTTATACCTAATTCACCTGACTCAGCCTCCCCAATGACCTCCATATCTATCTCGGCATTAATGAGCATCTTGAATCCCATGCGAACTACAGCATGATCGTCTACTAATAGCACTTTAATTTTACTCATATATTATTTTGCCTTTAGTCTTGATAAGTTAATAGGAATATAAAATTTAAGTATAGTTCCTTTATTTTTTTCTGTAATGAGTTCAAATTTTCCCCTTAAGGAATTAACTCTTTCCTGGATACCAACCAAGCCAAATTGTTTAGTTTTACTTAAAATACTTTTATTAAATCCAACTCCATTATCTGCAAACTCAAGGTATAGATTTTTATTTTTTTTCTCAATTATAATATTTACTTTTGAGGCATCTGCATGTTTTAGGCAATTGTTCATCGCCTCCTGAACAATGCGATAGACATTAATATTAATAGCCTCACCTAGGTTATCTAAATTTGCATCTACCCTCAATCCAATATCAAGCCTCTTGTGTTGTTTTTTCCAGGTGGCCACAAGATCTTTTAATGTTTCCCTTAAGCCTAAATTATCTAGAGAGCCAGGGCGCAGCTTTCTAATTATATTATGCATCCCATCGTAAATTTGATTCGCTGCAGCTGTAACTGAAAGAGAGCTCTCCTGTATATCATTGTACTTACCTTTTGATCGATTAGTTATATTTTGAGAAAAAATCTTGATAGCCGAAACATACTGCCCCAACTCATCGTGCAATTCACGAGCAAGACTTCTTCTTTCATCCTCAATATGATCTTGGATAATAGTGGTTAGTTGTCTATTTTTTTCTAATTGCAGTTGAGATTTTTTAGCAATTAATTTTTCAGAAATATCTCTTATGCTGACAATGTCTCCAATAATTTTCTTACTTTTAGGATCAATAAGTGCAGACGCCGAAATCGAAACATCAATTAGCGTTCCATTTTTTGCCAATCTCTGAGTTTCAAAATTTTTAATAACTTTGTTTTTACTAATTACGTTGAAATTTTCTGTGAGTTCCTTAGATCTATTTTTAGGGATAATTAACATTGCAGTTTTACCCAGAATCTCAGCTTTTTTATATCCAAACATTTTTTCAGCAGAGCTATTCCAGAAGGAAACATTTAGGTCGCTATCATGAATGATTACAGCATCTGCTGTCTGCTCAGCAATCAAAGCTAATCTATTATTTTCTTTGATAAAGCTCTCAAGAGATAGCCCCATTTTATTGAAGTTTTCTGCGATTAACTTGAATTCAGGCACAGAAAAATTTGGGAGTCGTACTGAAAAGTTACCTTTTCCCATTTTTTCAATTGCATTAAGCATTGGTGTTATTGGTCTCAGCCACTTCCCCAACATCAAATATAAAATAATATTAAGTGCAACAAAGAAAAGGAGCACAGTAAAAAGTAAGTGGCTTGTTTCGGCCCAGGCTTCTTTTATGGCTCCAGTAGGGTTAGTTTGTACCACTAATCTCCCGTAGTTAATCAATCGAGATTTCGTCTCCATAGGCGGGGCAAGTAATTTTACAAACCATTTTGGGGGATTTTCATCCATCCTGTAAGTGCTCTCAGGTGTTCGATAAATTAAACGATTTTGAAGGTTATACAAGGAGATAGTATTACTCCTAACATGCCCTAGCTCCATTAAAAATAAGCTCATTACTTTGTCGGTATTACCCCAATCAGGATTTTGAATAGAGCTTGTAATTACTGTATCCAGTAGCTGCATAGACACACGATTTGCTGATTCAACTCCCTCTCTAATTTGCTGTTTTGTTGTGGACATCGTCACAACAAATAATGCAAGCATAAAGATGAGCATAATGATTGTTAGCAGGAAGTTTAATCTTAATCGTAATGTCATAGATTTTAATGTTATTTTAATATGCTCATTTTAAATTTAATTAAAGACTTGTATCATATGAATCTTAAGAATGACATGCGTGTAATCATTAAATTTTTATTTTTTTAGAATGCCTCATATATGATATATAAGATACTAAAAAAATAAATATATATGTTGGGATAAGAAATGACAATAGAATCAATGCATAACGAAGAACGAGTATTTTCTCCTAGCTTGAAAATTCAAGAAAAGTCAACTATTTCCGGGATGAGTAGTTACAAAAAATTATGTAAAAAAGCGGCATCTGATTACGAGGGTTTCTGGTCTAGTCTGGCAAAAGAGCTATTGATATGGGATAAACCATTCACCAAAGTATTGAATGAGGAAAATGCTCCATTTTATAAATGGTTTGAGGATGGGAGGCTCAACGCATCTTATAACTGCCTTGATCGCCACTTAAAAAACAAATCCAATAAGATTGCTATTATATCTGAGGGTGACAATGGAACAGTTACAAGAATAACTTATCGAAATTTGTATGAAAAAGTTTGTCAGTTCGCCAATGGCCTAAAATCACTTGGGATGGAGTCCGGGGACACGGTTGTAATTTATCTCCCAATGACAATAGAGGCTGTTGTCGCAATGCAAGCATGTGCAAGGATTGGTCTAATACATTCGGTAATATTTGGAGGATTCTCTGCAAAAAGTATTCAAGACCGAGTTGCTGATGTAAAGGCAAAGTTAATAATTACATCGGATGTACAATTTCGCGGAGGTAAATGTATTCCTTTGAAGCCTGCCATTGATGATGCTATAGAGACTGGTGAATGTGAGTCAGTTAGGAATGTGATTGTCTGGAATCGAACCAAAATAAAACCACAGAGAAAAAATTACGAGGTTGATTGGCAGGATCTTATCAGCGGGATGAGTTTGCATTGCGATCCCGTTTCAGTATGCTCAGAACATCCATTATTTATTCTTTACACATCCGGGTCTACAGGTACACCGAAAGGAGTTCAGCATTCCACTGCAGGCTACTTGCTACATGCAATGAATACTTGTCGATGGACATTTGATCTTCAAGATAATGATATCTATTGGTGTACAGCAGATGTAGGGTGGATAACAGGCCATACTTACGTCGCTTACGGTCCTACTGCCATGGGTGCAACGCAAGTTATTTTTGAGGGTATTCCAACCTTCCCAGACGCAAGTCGTTTCTGGAAAATCATCGAGCACCATAAAGTTAGTATTTTTTATACTGCGCCTACTGCAATTAGAGCCTTAATTAAAGCCTCAGAAGTAAATCCAGATACTCATCCAAAAAAGTCTGACCTAAGCTCTTTGAGAATTTTAGGGACAGTGGGTGAACCAATAAATCCAGAAGCATGGATGTGGTATTACCAAGAGGTTGGTAATAATAAATGCGCAATCGTAGATACCTTTTGGCAAACTGAAACAGGAGGGCATGTCATAACACCAATGCCAGGAGCAACACCGCTTGTACCTGGCTCATGTACCCTCCCTTTCCCAGGTATAGAGATTGATGTTGTTGATGAGGCCGGGAAAAATCTAGAATGGGGTAATGGGGGGCTATTAGTAATTAAAAAGCCATGGCCATCTATGATTAGAAATATTTGGGGTGATCCAGAACGATTCAAAAAAAGCTATTTTCCAGAAGAGCTAGGTGGAAAATTATATTTAGCTGGTGATGGTGCCATAAGAGACAAAAAGACAGGTTATTTCACAATTATGGGCAGAATTGATGATGTCCTAAATGTTTCAGGTCACAGACTAGGTACCATGGAAATTGAATCAGCACTGGTTGCAAACCCATTAGTAACTGAGGCTGCAGTTGTTGGAAGGCCTCATGAGGTAAAAGGTGAATCAATAGTTGCTTTTGTTGTTCTCAAAGGAAAAAGACCGAACAAAGAGGATGCAAAAAAAATCAGCAGAAAACTTAGAGAGTGGGTATCAAATGAAATAGGCCCTATAGCAAAGCCAGAAGAAATTCGTTTTGGAGACAACCTACCCAAGACTAGATCAGGAAAAATTATGCGAAGACTCCTAAGGTCAGTTGCTAAAGGAGAGAAAATTACCTCAGACATTACAACACTAGAAAATCCAGCAATATTAGACCAGCTAGGAGAAACACTATAGAATAAGTGCTTGCATATTTTAAAATTTCTCAATGAATCAAACACTTAAATTTTTATTAAAAAAAATACTTATTCCTCTCGGAGTTGGATTTTTAGCTCTTGTCCTTATAGGCTTTATATCGTTCCATTTCTTTATTAACGATAATATAGACGACATAAAAACAAAAATTTTTGAACAAGTACAAAAAAAAATTGGGCATGAGTTTACAGTAGAGACGTTAAAAGCAAATTGGAAAATTACCAGCCCTAGTTTGACTTTATATAATGTGTCAATTTTTAGTTACGATAAATCACAAACATTAAACATAAAAAAGATACAGGCAGATATTTCCTGGTTAAGCTTAATAAAACTAACACCAGTCTTTGATGAAATAGCAATACATCAACCAGTACTAGATATAAAAAAAGAAAAAAATGGAGATCTATCTGTTAACGGAATTGCGGTTAAACGAGATAAGAATAGTGAACTTTCTAACTGGCTACTAAATCAAGATGATATTGTAGTTTACAACGCAAGCATATCTTGGCTTGATATGACAAAAACAAGCGAGATACTAAGATTAAATAACCTTGAATTACATTATGGGTCTTCAAAACTTTTCTCATATGCTAACCGAAGAACTTTTGATGCTTCAACCAAAATCTCTCATGGATCACCTCATAAAATAGAGTTAAATGGATATATTGATATTTCAACTATTGATGATATAAAAACTTCCAATAGTCAAATTAATATAAATTTTAAGGAGCTAGACCTTAAAACAATAAAATTATGGACACGATATTTTTCTGAAATTAATTCAGGGAAGGCTGATGCAGAGATTAGGGTTAAGGTTAATAATGGGATAATTGAGAAAGTTAATAGTAAATTGATTATTGATGAATTAATGTGGTCAACCAAAGAAAACAAAATGGTAATTATTGACAAGCTCTCAGGATTAATCGGATGGAAAAATAATAAAGAGTATTCATCTGTGAAGCTATCTAAACTTAATACAAATATTAAAAATAATCTTTCATTTAAGGATGCAGAAATTCAACTAGAGATTGATAATAAAAATAAATTAAGGTTAGTTTCTCTAGATATAAATAGAATAAACTTAGGGGCTACCAATAATTTTATTAAAAAACTCCCGAGCACTTTTACTGATTTTTTTGAAAAATATTCTAAAATCTCACCAACTGGTGTTCTTACTGGTCTCAACCTTCATTGGGAAAAAAATGAAATTTTCAGTTTAGGTACTAATGTTTTGGGTGTTAGCTTCATGCCCTTTGAAAACTTTCCTGGTATTAAAAATATCACTGGTGAAATTAAGATTAACGATCAAAGAGGGTATGTAAAATCTGTCTCTAAAGATATTGTTATTATGAATGATAATATTTTTAGAGATGAACTAAAATTTGATCAATTCTCAGGAATTATTTCTTGGTATAACGATACCTATAATTTTAAAGACGTATATATCAAAAATAATGATCTACAAGCAGAGATTAATGGCGATTATTTTCACAGTGATAAGGATAAAAGAAGCGTTGACATAGACATGAAAGTTGCGAATATTCTAATACCAGAATTAAAAAAATATTACCCGAAACAATTAGGAGAAATAGCACTGCATTGGCTTGATACATCTCTTCTTAAGGGCATCGTAAAAAATACCACCATTAAACTTAATGGTAAATTAGCAGACTTCCCATTTGTCGATGAAAATAATATTGCTGATGAAGGTAAAGGACTCTTCACAGTAAGTTCAAGTGTTCAAAACAGCTCCATTGAGTATGGTGCAGGATGGCCTGAGCTTGATGCATTTGATTTTAATATTGAGGTTAATAATAATTACATCAAAATGACTGGTCTAAAGGGAAGCTTAAAAGAAAATCATATCAAAAATATTGAAGTAGTAATTGATAACTTTAATACTGAAGGAGCAATAATAAAAGTTAACACCATATTAGACAGTCCTGCTAATAAAATAATCGGAGCAATAAACAATAGTCCATTGAAAGAATCGATGAAGGGTATTACTACTAATATGATTGGACAAGGGCCTGGTGAGCTAAATGTGTCACTAGAAATTCCAGTTAATAATGCAGATAACATTAAATTTTCTGGTACCTACGATTTCCAGGGGAGTAGCATTCAAAATGAAGAAGTTGGAATTCCATTGCTAGAAAATATCTATGGAGTATTGGGGTTTGATAACGATAGTATAAGCATCAAAAATTCAAATGCGACTTTATATAATTCGCCTTTAGAGATTAGGTTGATAACAAAATCAGACGTAAATAAATTTAATATTAACGGATTATTTAATAATGAAATTATTGGGGAAATTCTTGGTTCCGAATTTTTAAATAAAATTGAAGGACAGGCCAAATGGGAAGCAGAAATTAATTTATTTAAAGATAAGACAGATATTCAGGTGACCTCTAATATGTCAGGTTTATCAATAAGTTCACTTGGGGTGCTTGATAAAACTGCAGATGAGTTGGTAAGTTTTTCTTTTTCAAAAAAATCTATGTCAAAAAATTCTCAAAAAATAAATTTTCTATATGGACAATCAATAACAGCAGAAATTAATAAAGAAAGAGGTAGTGATGGAAAATTTATTAACAAAACAGGATTAATTTCAATTAATTCTCCAAGCAATACAATGCCTAAATCTGGGGTGCGCTTGATAGCAAATCTTGATTATATTAACGCAAATGATTACCTGGCACTTGTAGGTGGAGCTAAAGGATCTTTTCTAACAGAAGCAAGTCTTTTAATTAAAGAATTAAATGTTTTAAATTATAAAATTCATAATGCATCTATAAAATATATCTCCACAAAAGAGCCTACAAAATATATGTCCCAGAATGCAAATGCAATTATTAAAATAGACTCTAATGAGGTGTCAGGTAATCTAAGTTGGGATACCAATAAAAATCTTCTCATAGCTGAGTTAGAGAAGGTAAACCTTATTTCTGAAAGCAATAATAATAATATTGGAGGTTTTATAAAGAATCCCCCAAAGCTTAACGTAAAAATTAATTCATTAAAGTTAGATAATGAAGATTATGGTTATATCGAATTCAGGGGGGGTAAAGTCAATTCTGTATGGAATATTGATCATTTTACTATCACTAAAGGTGGAACACCAATATCAGGTGATGGTTATTGGTCTAGTGAATCTTTGAGTCCTACAACAAACATAAATTTTGATTGGAATATGGTAAGTGTTGAACATACTTTGGAGAAGCTTGGCTACCATAACCTAATAAAGAATGGTAAAAATGCAAGCATTACAGGTATATTAAATTGGGTTGGTAGTCCATTTGATTTTGACATAACAAAACTTTCTGGAAATTTTTTAATGCAAATTACTGATGGAACAATACTTGAGTCGGAACCTGGTGTTGCAAGATTATTTGGCTTGCTAACTCTACAAAACCTCCCCAGACGTCTCAGTTTAGATTTTAGTGATATTTTTAGAAAAGGTTTTATATTTGATTCGATTAGTGCGAACGTTAAAGCGGATAATGGTGTCCTATATTCAGATAACTTTAAAATGAGCGGCCCTGCAGCAGAAGTACTAATGGATGGACAAGTAAGTATTGCAGATCAAACACAAGACCTACATGTTCTCGTTAAACCTCGCGTGAGTGACAGCCTTTCTTTAGCAGCACTTGTCGGCGGTCCATTAGTAGGTGCTGTCGCCTTCATTGCACAAAAAATACTCAAGGATCCATTGAATAAAATATTAACTTCAGAATATCAATTAATAGGAACATGGGAGAACCCAGAAGAGGTGCCAATTGAAAACTCAAACAAGATTTTATACCCAGACGAAAACTCAAATATGCTTAAAAATATAATCGACAAGACTATAATCACTCCTGCTAGTGATATCTTGGATGTTCTAAATCCATTATGAGAAACCTAGACCTATCAAATCAATTCATTCTTAATCCAGGCAATATCAGTTTATCTGATCTTGATAGAGTAATGCAAAAAATTACGAAGCATAATGTTGATTACGCTGACTTTTACTTTCAATACTCTAAGACTGAATTTTGGTCAATTGAGGATGGTGCTGTAAAAAATGGAAGTTACTCTATTGATCAAGGTGTTGGAATTAGATCTGTTAGTGGAGAAAAAAGTGCTTTTACTTATTCTGACGACATCAACATTAATGCCCTTGATGAAGCATGTAAAATTGTAAGCAGCATTAAAAATCAAGGACAATCAAGGAGTGTTCCGTTAAAGTCGCCAAAAAAAAGAAAGTTGCTATATTCAACAAGCAACCCCTTAGAAAGTCTAGATAATTTATCAAAAATTAAGTTACTGGAAAGAATAGAGCGGGAAGCAAAATCACTTGACCCAAGAATAAAAAAAGTCTCAGCTTCATTAGCCGCTCAATACGAAATTATCCTCATTAAAAATTTTCATGGGCAACTAATTGAGGATGTAAGGCCACTTGTAAGACTTTCTGTTAGTGTAATAGCCGAATCAGACGGTAAAAGAGAGCAAGGCTCAGCAGGTGGCGGAGGTAGATATAACCTCGATTACTTTACAAATGAGATACTCATTAAATATGCATCTGAGGCGGTTAATCAAGCATTAATAAATTTAGATGCGATAGCTGCTCCAGCTGGATCAATGACAGTTGTTTTAGGCTCTGGTTGGCCAGGAATACTACTTCATGAAGCTATTGGGCATGGCCTTGAAGGAGATTTTAATAGGAAAGGTACCTCTGCATTTTCAAACAAAATTGGCACTCAGGTTGCCGCCAAAGGAATTACGGTTGTAGATGACGGAACAATCGAAAATAGACGGGGATCCCTAAATGTTGATGATGAAGGTAATTCGACCCAGAACACAACATTAATTGAAGATGGAATGCTTGTAGGGTATATCCAAGACTCATTAAATGCGAATCTAATGAATATGGAAGTCACTGGCAATGCTCGTAGGGAATCTTATGCTCATCTTCCAATGCCTAGAATGACGAATACTTATATGTTAAATGGCAAGTATCACCCTGAAGAGATTATAAAGTCGGTTGAGAATGGATTATTTGCAAATAATTTTAGCGGAGGTCAGGTCGATATCACAAATGGAAAATTTGTATTTGCAGCATCCGAAGCATGGGTAATAAAAAATGGTAAATTGACTCACCCTGTTAAAGGAGCAACTATAATAGGTAATGGACCTGATGTTTTAAATAAAGTCAGTATGGTTGGTAATGATATGCAGCTAGATTCGGGGGTTGGCACTTGTGGGAAAGAGGGGCAAAGTGTTCCCGTGGGAGTTGGACAGCCAACATTAAAAATAGATGAAATTACAGTTGGCGGAACCGGCTAGATGGAAATTATTTAACCCTATTTTTATATTCCATTGTTCTTGTATCAATCTCAATTTTATCACCATTATCGCAAAATAATGGCACCATTAATTCAAGGTCTGTACTAATTTTTGCAGGCTTCATAACCTTACCAGAAGTGGTATCACCTTTAACTGCGGGCTCAGTGTAGGTAATCTCTCTTACTACTGAATTTGGTAGTTCTACAGAAATTGCCTTTTCCTCATAAAATACAACATCACAATCCATACCGTCCTCAAGGAACTGAAGCGAATCTCCCATACTTTGCTTATCCACCTCATACTGATTGAAGTCACTATCCATAAAGATATAATTTGGATCAGAATAATATGAATAATTTACTGCTTTTTTATCTAAAATTACGACATCAAACTTATCAGTAGCCTGAAATATAGTTTCAGTTGAATTATCTGTTAACAAATTTTTTAATTTCATCTTCACTATTGCGGCATTCTGTCTTCTTCCTGATTTCGAGACATTATATTCAGATTTATGAACTACCATAGGTAAAGAATCTACCATAATTACATTACCTACTCTTACTTCCTGTGCTGTTTTCATAATAATGAATTTTAACTATAATTTTTGACCTAAAATTATACTTGAAATTAACGTATCAACAATTTATTAATAATAAACCTCATGAATTGAATAAGACTTTTCGTCATTAGCAATCTCAAAGCTAACAAAATCTCCCACAGACTTACCCATCAGTGATTTAGCCAAAGGTGAAATCCAGCTAATATTCCCAGGGGCGTGATTAATCTCCTGAGCACCTACAATTCTTATGGACAATGACTTGTCCTGAATATCATCATTGATAACTACATAGGCTCCAAAAAAAATTTTCTTTTGAGGTGCATCGCTATCTCGACGTACAATCTCTGCATCCTCTATATTTATAATCAAATATCTAATTCTAGAGTCAATCTGACGTAATTTTTTTTTACCATAAATATAATCACCGTTTTCACTACGATCTCCATTACCTGCTGCCCAACTAACAACCTTGACAATCTCTGGACGCTCAACCTTTATTAATTGATTTAGTTCGTCCTGTAATTTTTTAAAACCTTCAGGTGTTATGTAATTTTTAATAAAATATTCTCTTGTATTTAATTAGAACTAATTTACATTTGTCGAGTTACAATTATCCACGATGTTCACAAAATCTTATAATGCGATTTTATGCCAAACTGAAAATCAGGTTCATGATATTCAGTTGGTATTTAAAAATAAAAATCAAAATAAAAATACCCCTATTCCAGAAATTAAAGTAATTGATCGTTGGCTATTTGAGCAATTTGAAGAATTCTGCATGATTAAATTTTCAAATAAAAATTACAAGTTACTTAATGGGATAGATGAAAAATTTATATGGGAAGATATTATAAAATCTGAATACGTGGTGGCAAAGGGTGATTTTACACAACATGATATTGAAAACCTATGTCAATTAGCGCGAACAGCAAATAAACAAATTGAAGAATATTGTATAAATGAAGAAGATTTAAGAGAAAATAATGCCACAAACGGAATTATTATGAAGTGGCGAGAGAAATTTAAAAAAAAATGTGAGGATTTAAAAATAAATCCATTGTATGAGTTTATACCTTTCTTTATAGAACAACAAAAAGACAAAAATATTATTAATGGGCAAACACTATGCATAATTGGTTCTGATACCAATCTGATTATCTATAACAAATTAATTGATGTGCTGAACAAAACAAATAATGTAACAAAGCACGAGGAAAATATTACAGGTAATAATAAAATAAAAGTATATGCATGCGATAGCTATCAAGCAGAGTTAAATGTTGTTACAGATTGGATCAAAGCGAAACAAGACCAAAGCCTAAACCATCTTCTAATAATTAGTCCAGCGTTAGAAAGATTTCAAATAAAACTACAAAATCATATCGACCGAAAAATTCAACCTAAAATATTTAAAAATATTGAATATCAAAATATTTATAACTCGAGTCTCAGAAGGCCGTTATCAAAAGAGCCAATAATTAGTGCTACATTTAATCTAATAAAACTGAATAAGAGCGAAGAAGTATCAACAGAAATTATTTGTGATCTACTTAAATTTAATAATTGGATTGATGATAAAGAGCAACAAGATAGAGAGAAATTAGCCCATTATATTTCCAGTAAAAATATAAAAAAAATCAGCCTAACTAAGCTAATGGAAATAATTCGTAATGATTCAAAATTAAAAGATTTGAGCCTTAATAAACTTGAAATTACCCTTAACGAAATTATAAAAAATCAGAAATTATGGGTTAATTCAAATTATATTAATGAATGGGTAACTCTCACCAGACTATTCTTAGATGCCATTCAATTAGGAGAAATTAATAAATTATTACCGTTTGAAATCAATAATATAGATACTTTTTATAAGTTAATACATCAATTATATTCAAATAAAATAGTTACAAAAAAAATTACATTTTCAGATTATTTAGAAAAATTAAGCTTTTACTTAGAGGGTTATGTACCAAAGCTATTTAACGATAGTGCGACAATTGATATATATGGATTTGATGAATATCCAATAAAAAAATATGATGCAATTTGGATAATGAATATGAATGATATTTACTACCCAGGAAACAAGCAGGGCAATCCATTATTATCAAGAAAAATTCAAGATAAGTACCATATTAATGACAATCATAGTTTAAAAATTGACCTTGTGAGTAAGCTAAAGAGAATAGGTAGCTCATCAGAAGACGTAACAATTTCATACTCAAAAAAAGATCAAGATTTAAATATTGAAAAAACTAAATTACCAAATGAAATTGAAATTGAAATTATTTCTAATAAGGAATATGCCTATAAAAAAGTATCAAGCATTTATGATAACAATCAAGAATGGATAAAAGATCATATAGCCCCTCCTCTGAATTCCGGGCTTGTTGAGCTTCGTCAAGGGATAAAATGTTTAGAGGCCCAGCTAATTTGCCCAGCATGGGCATTTTATAGCTTTAGACTTGGGGCAGAACGCTATGAATTTGATGTACAAGATGAAATATCACCAATGGCTAGAGGAAACGTCACACATAAAGTATTAGAGCTTTTTTGGAAGTCTATGAAGTACTCAGATAAACTTTTAAACACCCTAGATTCTGACCTAGCAATGATAATTGATAAGGTTGTTAACACTGTAATTACTGATTATAAAAAAAACTATCCCTTGATGCCAAAAGTTCTTATTGAAACAGAAAGGAAGCAGCTTAAAGTGACCTTAACTAATTGGATAGACGTGGAAAAAAAACGTAGTCATGATTTTGAAGTCATAAGTACTGAAGAAAAACATCAAATAAATATTAGTCGTATCCAATTTAATATAAAAATTGATCGAATTGATCTAATCAATTCTATTAAAAAAATTATTATTGATTACAAGACTGGAGAAACAGAATCAATCAATAGTCTCTATAAAGATAGGTTAAAGAGTTTACAGTTACCCATATACGCATGCTTTAGCAATCACAAGGACATTGATGGAGTTGTGTACGCAAAAATAAACAGAAAAAAATACACACTAAACGGTATATCGAGAGAAAAGCTTGCCACATACGTCAAATTTAATGATAAGAAAAACCCAAAAATTAAAACATGGGAAGAAATATTAACATTTTGGCATAACGAAATTAATTCCATAGCCTCAGACTATCTAACGGGAAAGGCTGAAGTTGTATTTGATGAGGATGATTTAAAATACTGCAAGATAAAATCTATTCTTCGTATACCTGATAGTAACGAATATAACCGAGAAAAGTCCAAATGATCACAACAAAAAATGAAATTGGTGATGAAAAAGTAAGAGCTGAGGTTATTGATGATCCTAGTTCTTTTATCATTTCTGCCCCAGCAGGATCAGGAAAAACAACGGTATTAGCTAAGAGAATTATAAAACGTCTATTAGAGGTTAATGACCCAAACGAGATTATCGCATTAACCTTCACAAAAAAAGCAGCAAATGAAATGAGGGATAAAGTTCAGGAGGTTCTTAAAGAGAAGGACGAGACCTTTGACGGCCCTTTTGAACAAAAAAAATTAAATAAGCACTCCAAAAAAAATAATTGGGACGATAACTATATAGGCAATTTAAAAATAATGACTTTAGATTCGTTAGCGTTTCAAATATTGCAAAAAGAACCGCTTTTAAGTGAATACCCAAAAGTTGAGGGGTTGTCCGAGCACCTTGATGACTTATATGAAATAGCTATTAATGAAGTTATTAAAGAACCTCAAAATTATCAGGATGTTGAGAAGGTGCTTTTATATCTTAATGAAAATCACCAGACAATTGTTAATGAATTTGTAGAAATGATAAAGAAAAGAGACCAATGGTTGCCACACCTTATTGAGCTGTCAAAATTGAACGATAGCGAGATTAAGGAGTTTTATATTAGCTCCTATCATAAGGAAATTGGCCAAAGGATTGATGAGATTAATAAGTTATTTACGGCATTAGAAATTGAGGAATTAAGAGCAATTTACATAGAGCTAAAATCAAAAAAAAATCCTGAGTTACAACAGCAATTTGATCCTAAAAATGCAGAATCTTGGAAAGATTTACTTAGTTTAATCTATACGAAGGAGCATACCGTTAGGGCTAAATTTAAAGGTGAGGTGCTTGAAAAAATTTCTAAAATATTTAATAAAAATATCAATGAAATTAGTATTTTAAATGATTTTAATAATGTTTTAAATGAAGATAATATAAAAGATATTTTTCCAATAATACCTTCCCTATTTAGATTATTAAGGCTTATGTATGCAGAGCTAAAGATAGCCCTTAAAGAAAAAAATCAAATTGATTTTAATGAGGTGCAATTGACAGCAATTGACGTATTAAAAAAGAGTCCAATTGAGGTTGTTCTTGGGCATGATGTCTCTCATATGTTAGTTGACGAGTTCCAGGATACTAATGACTCACAATTAGAATTTATAGAATGGTTAATCAATAATTTTCCTAATGACCCAAATAAATCTTTGTTAGTAGTTGGTGACCCAATGCAATCTATATACAGATTTCGAAAAGCCGAAGTTAAGCATTTTATTAATGCCAGGAGAGATGGTATCGGTGGATTAAAATTAAAAGATAAACAGTTAGAGAGTAATTTTAGATCATGTGAAAAAATTATTGACTGGTGTAACCGCAATATGCCCATGATATTTCCACAAGAAAATTCAGATAAAGGTGCAGTTCCTTATTTACCGTTTACTTATGGCAACCTGAAGGTAGAGGGGGATGGAGTTTCAATTCACTACCTCCAAACAAATGCTTTTACTAAATCTAACTTATTAAGAGCGGAAGCGAAATATGTAGTTGAGAAAATAGAATCACTTAGAAAAAAAAATCCCAGCCTTAAAATAGCGGTATTAACTCGAACTCGACTCACTATAAAAGAGATTCTTCGAGAAATGCAACGTAAGGAAATCCCCTTTGAGGCCATTGGAATTGATCAGGTTAAGGACGAACAAATATATCAAGATATTATGTCTCTCACCAAAGCACTTTACAGCCTAGATGATAAGACTCACTGGATAGCAATATTAAGGGCACCATGGTGCGGACTAGATCTTAAGTCACTTTCACTCTTATTTGAATATAACCACGATAAAAATGCTTGGGACATCATTAATGACCCTAATATCGCTAATAAGCTTGATGAGAATAACAAAAAGAGACTGTATTTTTTAAGGGATGTTATTGCAAGAACAATAGGATATAGAGGCAGAGTATCCCATCGATTTTTCATAGAATCAGTATGGAGAATGCTGATGGGCAATAAATGCTTAAAAAATAATTATGATTTAGAGCATATAGATACATTTCTAGATCTGATAGATGAATGTAGTAATTCATTATCGATAAATTTTAATAAATTAGATAAGATCACAGATGACATACATATTACTAGCAATCCTAATGATATAAATCCAGTTATCGTTTCGACGATACATGCTGCAAAAGGCTTAGAATATGAATGTGTAATCCTTCCCAACTTAAATAGAAGAGTAAAGCCAGATGAAAAACCCTTAATCCTTCTCGATGGTGACAATTTAATTTCAATTAAGAATAATAACGAAAAGACAGAAAATCTTTTTGACTACAACTGGAAAAAAGAAAGAGTTAGGATAAAAAATGAGCAGATAAGATTATTGTATGTCGCTATCACAAGAGCAAAAAAAGAGTGTCATTTAATTTTTTCGATTAATGAGAAAAAATTTGAAGATGAAGATGACGAAATAACAATTAAGGAAAATAGAATTACAAAAATTGAGAATGACCCAAATATTGAAGGGAGTAGTCTCCTTAATATTTTATGGCCAATTGTTAAAAATGAAGAAATCATAAAAGTTAAAGCAGAAAACTCTTCAGAAAATGATACCCCTATACCCGAATTACGACGTTTAAAAATAGAGCATTATTCCCAAGAAATAGAGGTGCAAATCCCGTCAGTTAAGCAAGAAATAAAGAAAAACTATGGAAATGATATCCATACATTCACTGGTATATTAATTCATAAATATTATAAATTAATTATTTTAAATCAATTAGATATAAATGAAATATTAAGTAAAAGATTAGATTATATTATGTCATTTTTCAATGAATATGGCTTCAAAGCCGACGAAATAAAAGAAGCTTATAAGGTTATAACAAACTCATTAAATTTCTTACTAAATAGCGAGGATGGAAAATGGATTTACCAACTTTACCAAGATGACACAATGGAAGCTGTGTATTTATTTGATGAGGAAAATATATATATAAAACGTATCCCTGATAGAACTTTTATCCATGAAGATAAAAGATGGATTGTAGATTACAAAGTCGTATTTAATGATAAAAATTTAAACCTAGAGGCAAAAAAACATACAGCTCAACTTAAAAAGTATGAAGCATTATTTGATGATAAATATCAAATTCAAAAAGCAATTTATTTTACCGCTCAAGGTTATTTAGCTCTTATTTGATATTAAATCTTTTAGAATATTCCTGACAAACATTACTCTATCTTCAACTAACTCAATTGATATTGTAATCTTTAATTTGTCTGGACCATTCATCTTGTATCGTTGGTCGGACTGAATTAGATCAATAATTTTAATTGGGTCGATATCAACTTCTTTTGAAAATGTTATTTCAATAACTGACTTACCAGCATCAACCTTTAGTATTTCATACTCATCAATATCTATCCTAAGCTCATGAAAAATTATTAGATTTTTGGTTTGATCTGGCATTATCCCAAATCGATCTATTAGCTCTTCCTTAAGCTCTTTTAGTTGCTCTTTATTACTAGTGTTTGATAATCTTTTATAGATAATTAGTCGTTCATTTACATTTTGACAGTATGTATGAGGCAATATTGTTGGTACATGAATGTTAATATCTTTTGTAATATTTAGTGGTTTATCGAGGTCTAGCGCTTTACCATCCTTTAATTGCTTTACTGCATGATTCAGCATATCAATGTATAAGTTGAACCCAATCTCATGTATTTCACCACTTTGATTGTCACCTAATAATTCTCCTGCACCTCTTATCTCTAAATCATGAATTGCTAAATAGTAACCGGCACCAAGATCCTCTAACAACTGAATAGCTTCTAAGCGTTTCTTTGCATGTGATGTGATTTTTTTGTCTACGTCTAGCAATAGATATGCATACGCCTGATGGTGGGACCTACCAACCCTCCCCCTTAGTTGATGGAGCTGGGCTAGTCCAAACTTATCGGATCTATTAATGATAATTGTATTAGCAGTTGGAATATCAATTCCTGTTTCTATAATAGTTG
>Ga0209830_10000170_pt1 | contig 74993 bp, 70 predicted proteins | sample ArcticOcean_MG_C_12_FD_187439 | JGI IMG/M metagenome (GOLD analysis project Ga0209830, IMG submission 187439) | Marine microbial communities from western Arctic Ocean - ArcticOcean_MG_CB8_130 (SPAdes) (version 2) | ecosystem: Environmental > Aquatic > Marine > Oceanic | place: Arctic Ocean...
AGCTTAGTACGCTGATTTACGTGCGTGACTTTAACAAAAAAGGTTCGTCGTGTTTGTGTTTCCCAAATCCAACGACTGTTTTATATCTCAGCTGGTGACTGTTTTATCTCTCAGCTGGTGACTGTTTGTCCATACATCGTCCAATACACGCCCAACACGCGACTGACGCTTTTCTTTTTCCAACAAAGGCCACGAGATCTCCGGGTACGTCGATTACGCGGATCGCCTCGCGAACTCCAACTTCGAGTTAGTGTTCGACAAAAAGAAACCAATCATGCCCACCCCGAAAGACTTGAGCTACTTCAACTGGGAAACCATGAACAGCACGGTTAACGACTCGCCGAACTGGCAGGTCATCACGGATGACGAGCGCGGGATTCTTTTCAAAAATACTCGCGACGGGAAAATAGTCGACGTCGACCCGAAAGCCAAGCCGGGGGATAACACCACGCGGTTCGACGTTAAAACGGACGAGTACCACCACGTGGTGCTTTACGACCACCTTACCAGGCGGCGGAAGTGAGGGTGGGGAATTTAGGCATGGGTAATTAGTCGCAATAGCCGTGAAGTAACTGGAACTTGTTTCTTCTTTTGTGTTTTCGCGAGTGCCTTCTTTTTGCAGTGTACAATTCTGCAACACATTTTTAGCAAAGTGCAAGCAAGCACTGCACTTGCCTCTCGAAGCCTGTGGAAAAGCGCCGGAGAAAAAGTCCCGACACCGTCATCTCCGGCCACTTCACCGCACGTCTAACGCGACGCAAGGTTGCGTGTCTTTTGGTGCCAAGTCCGTATAGCCGTACATCACGTAGCGCGTGCTGTTTTCAAAAATGGTCGCCTTTTCAATGGTCACGCGCGTCACCGCCGCGACGTCCAAACGCGGATTGCAATCAGCGCAATCTGCCACGTTGTCCGCGAAAAGCGCCGGCGCCTCTCGGCCGGCGTTCACCACAAGGCGTCACCGCGAGGGAGGTTTCGTCGCGATTGCCAAATCGGTTCACGTGTCGCAACGCGTTGTCATCGCCGCCGCGTCTGGGGGAGAGGTGCGTTTCCAAACTCACTGGCACCGACACCGAACACATCGGCGCGCCGTGACCGCTTCTCTCCGTGCGGTGTTTCGGGTTTATCCACCTACAGGGTTTTGGTCGACTTTCACATTGGCGAATGGCACCCGCGCACCGCAACGTTCATGGTCGTTTTCGTAACCCTCTTTCCCTTACTAACGTGCGTACTCCAATCCTTTCAAAAAAACACAGAGTGACGAGCTAAAGGACGAAGAGAACAACCGCAGGGCGGCGGAGGCTGAGGTTGAGGTCGAGGATGACGAGCAGGTTGACGCGGAGGATGTGGAGGAAGAAGAAGAAGAAGAAGAGACAGTTCCTCCCACGCGCGTCGCCGAGATTCTGGCGCAGCTTCAGCTCGGTTTGGATTCCGGGAATGGCGGTGAGGTGCTCGGCGAGGTGCTCGGCGAGCTCACCGCCGAGGTTTTGTCCATCGAACAGGACATCAAAACCATCCAAGCCGCGAACGTCACGCTTGATGCGGAGGCCGGAACGGCGAAGGACCAGTATCTGCGCCTGACCGCGGATTTCGACAACTTCAAGAAACGCACGGTGAAGGAAAAGCAACAGCTCGGTCAGACCGCGAAGAGCAACGTGTTTGGGGCTATGCTACCCGCGCTCGATAACTTTGACCTCGCTTCACGGAATTTGAAAACGGAAACCGAGGAAGGCGCGAAACTGATGGCGCAGTACGACGGTTTGTACGAAGGGCTGATGACGATCCTTTCCAACCAAGGCCTCACCGCCGTGGCGGGCGTCGGCGCTCCGTTCGACCCGAACTTCCACGAAGCTATTATGCGCGAAGAAAGCGACTCACCTGAGGATGAAATCATCGAGGAGTTTCGGAAAGGGTACAAAATGGGCGAGGACACGTTGGTAAGGGCAAGCATGGTGAAGGTGAGCGCCGGGCCGGCGGCGGAAACGGCGGAGTAGGCGTTGTTTTGAGAACAAAGCTTCATAATAATTTTGAAGTATGACTTAAAGAGCCAAGTATCTATTAATAACACCAACACTTCTTCTAACACTTCCACCCCTACTCCCGGCCCAACGCCTTCTTCGCCGCGCTTATTCCCGCCAGCCTTCCCGAGGTCCAGGCCCACAGGAAGTTGAACCCACCGATGCGCCCGAACACGTCGCACACCTCGCCGCAGAAGAAAACATTCGGCGAAAGTTTCGACTCCATCGATTTAGTGTCGATGTCGTCCAACGACACGCCCCCCCCCGTGACCTCGGCTTTGCGGTACCCCTGGTGCCCGTCCACCTGTATTACGTATTTGGTTAACACGTCAAGCAGACGCGCTCGGTGGTCTTTCCGGAGGTCCGCTATTTTGGTCGACGCGTCGATTTCCGATTCCAACAGAAGCGCGTCCGCCAGACGCGACGGTAAACTCTCCCGCACGCGCGTCACGACCAACGTTTTGCCCGGGTTTTCCGTGAGCCGCGTTTGCCACACATCACGGGTGTCGCCACTCCAGTTCACGACTAGTGAGGGGGAGTTTTGCGAATTTCCTGAACTTCCTGACTCTATGGCTGTATCTTTTTCTTGTGAACCCGACGCGTTCGCCCGCGCCAACGGCCGAACGAGGTTGTGCGACAAGTCCAACACGCTCGGCCCCGAGAAACCGCGGTGGGTGAACAAAAACCCTTCCCGCGTGGCTTTGGCTTTCTTGGGCTTGGGTTTCTTTTTTTTGGTCGTGGTTTGATTGTCACCAGCACCCGTAGACGCATCACCAGCGTCTACGTTGGCGCACTCCAGCTGCACGTCCACGCTCAACCCGGGAAGCCGCTCTCCGCCCGGGTGGTTTCCCGTGAGCGGCACCAGCGCCGGGTACGGCTGATTTTGGAAAGAAAAGGGTCAGTCTTGTATTGGGCGATGTATGGGCAAACAGTGTACTCTGGACAATCGGCAAACAGTATTAGGATTTGGGAAGCGCGTAAGGCCGTACCTCCTTCAAAACGTGCCCCAGATCCCGTTTCGCGATGGCGTACCCGGTTCCGTCCGTGCCGACCGCGGGAAAGCTTAAACCGCCCATCGCCATGACCACCATTCGCGCCTGTTCCTCGGGCGCGTCCGTCACGCGAAGCCCCCATTGCGGGTTTCCCGGGTCGTTTGCGTCCTCGACTCTTCGCAACGACGTGACGCTGGTTTCGTATCTCACGGTAACCCCCGCCGCTAAACACGCTTGCAGCAGCTTATCCCGGACCTCACGACTGCTGTTCGAAAGAGGGAAGTACTTTTTACTTACGTGTTCTATGCCAAGCGCCAAACCGACGTCATCCACGAGCCACGCGTAACACCGCTCCACGTTCCACGACGCCAGCACGTTTTTCATCAACCTCGGCGTGCTTTCGGTGACGAAATCCTCAACGCGCGCGGACACGGGGAGGACGTTACACCGCGCCCCCCCCGACATTAAGATTTTCTTACCGGTTTCCTTGGTTCGCTCGTACACCACCACTTTCGCACCACTCTTCGCCGCGAAATACGCCGCCGTTAACCCCGCCGCGCCGCCCCCGAGAACCGCCACGTCAACGCAAATCGATTTGTCCGATGACGAACTCGCCGCCGACGCGAAAAAGCACCCGGCGCTTGAAGAAGACAAGCGCCGGGCGCGGAGCACCTGATTCGGCGAGGAAACGCCGCCGGGCTTAACACGCGACCCGACACCCAGTCCGCGGTACGAAAAGCGCGCCGCCACCGCCGTGGCCGCAGACGCGCTCGCGGGGACCACACCCATGGCGAGGCGCCCCGGAATGACTCGGCGAAAAGTGCTTCCACTTGCGTGAAGAAACTGGAAACTGGCGGGTTGCCCACCTGCGAGTGATTTTATTTTTGAAGGCGAAAACGGGTGGCGCCCTCCCTGCCTTTCGTCGATTTCAAAGAGGGGGACTTGCACAAGACACCGTGTCCTGCCCCCGGCGCGGTCACAACACCTGTTGCCGGTGGTTGCTCGCCGCTAGTGACAGTCGCTTTGGTTCCCGGACGTTACGTACCGAACCCTCGCTTTAGATCCATCGCCGATCTACCGTGACACACGCTCGTTCCGCCGATCAACGTTTCACTCAACATGACTTCCTCAGCCGTCGTCGGCGACATCGTGGCCAAGCTGGAGAACCCCACGGTGAAGTGGGTCGCGGTGGGCGCGGGCGCGTGCGGTGCCGGGTACCTTTTGATGAAAGTATCCTGGTTCCGTAAGAACCCCCTGCACTCTTTCGGCGGCAAGACCGGCGCGATGGCCAAAGATCTCGTCAACGGAGGCATCAGCTCGTACAACTCGTTTTTCGATCAAGCCGATGGGAAGGGCGTCGGGTCGCGAATCTTGAGCACCCCCGAGTTCGTGGACAAGTTCTACTCCCTCATCACGGACTTTTACGAGTACGGGTGGGGGGAGTCCTTCCACTTCGCCGCGAGAGAGATCGGAGAGTCCTTCGAGGCGTCCATCATCCGCCAGGAGACCGGTACGTTGGCCTCCGCGCCTCCTTGCACGGATTGGAAGTATCATTTCGCACCGCCGAACAGACTGGCGCGCCGCGACGGTTCAGGGGTTACGATTCCTGGAGAGCGCTTTTGCTTTTTTTTGCGAGGGCTTGATTTTTTCAACGCACCGGCGACGCAAAAGCCTTCCCTTTCCGTCTCTCGTGTCCTTCCCGACCGATGCTGACCCCCCCCTCCCCCTAAAAAACACAGCCATCGCCGAGACCATCGGGCTTAAGCCCGGCATGAAGGCCATCGACATCGGCTGCGGCGTGGGCGGCCCTATGCGCAACATCGTGAAAGCCACGGGCGGGCACGTGACCGGGATCACGATCAACGAGTACCAAGTCGCGCGGTGTTTGAAGCTGAACGCTGAGGCGGGGGTTTCGCACCTCACGGACATCAAGCAAGGCAACTTCATGGACCTTGCTAACGTGTTCCCTGCGAACCACTTCGACGGCGCGTACGCCATCGAAGCCGCGTGCCACGCGTCGAACACGCAGGCGCTTTATGAAAAGGTGTTCACCGTGTTGAAGCCGGGCGCGCTGTTCTCGTCCTACGAGTGGCTACGCACGAACAAGTACGACAAGAACAACAAGAGACACGTCGACGTGGTGGATGGGATCGCGGAAGGCAACGCGCTGCCGGAAGTCCGGACCATCGAAGAGTGCATCGCCGCCGCGAAAGGCGCGGGGTTTGAAGTGCAGTACACCTTTGACCGCGCCACCACGGGCGGGAAGCCGTGGCAAGCGGCGATGAAAAGCGCCCGCCGCGCCGCCTACATCACGCACGTCCTCACCGGCGTCCTGGAGTTCATCCGCTTTGCGCCCAAGGGTACCCAGGCCGTGCACACCATGCTCCTCAAAGCAGCCGTGAACCTCGAGGCGGGAGGGGACCTCGGAATCTTCTCGCCCATGTACCTCATCGTGATGAAGAAGCCGGTGGCGTAAACGGCCGAAGCGCGCGCGGCTGCGCGATTCGTTTTCAAAGCGGTGAGACTTTGAACTCCTTACTAAGGCAACGCCCTTGGCGTTTCTGTTATGAATACACGTGAGTATTACATGCGTTACGAGATTGGGGTTTCGATTCATCGCGTTTGCTATTTCATTTGCTAATTTCACTACGGCGGTTCTCGCCCGTCTACCCGTTGACCCGTCATCACCTGTCAGTCTCTTCCGAGGTCGGCGTCCCCCACGGACCTGAACAGTTTCGTCGGGTCCGAACCTAGGGATGAGCTCCGTCCGTTGTGCGCGGGGCGGTTTTTCATTTTCCGGTATTCAGAGATGGCCTGCTCGCGTAACGCCTGCATCTCCGCCGCGCGGCGCAAACCGACCATGGGCAACTCGCCAGCCTGGTTTTTGCCGGTTTTGGCGCCGCTCTTTTTACCGGCGCCCGCCATGAGGTTCGCGAAGATCTGCGCCTGTCTGTTCCCCGCGCCTTTGCTCCCCGCTATTTTGTGCCCGGATTCACTCACCGGAACGCTTTTCGCACCCTTACCGCCGCTTTTGCGCTTCAGCGTGATCGTGGGCGGCGCATCCGCGACTTGGCAGAAGGACGCATCACCCGCTCTGCCGGCGTCCCTCGTCTCAACCACGGTTCCCATGAATTGGTCCTCCTCCTCCTTCGCCGCCTTCGCGGCTTTGCGCGCTTCGCTTTTACGCTCGCGCAAGGACTTGTACTTGCGCTTCCCGGTGCGTGCGTCGCCGTCCTCCTCCTCGACGCGCTCTCCAGCGGCGGGCTCCGGTTCCTTTTTCTTGCGAACTTTTTTCTTATGCGCCGCTTCTTCAAACGCCACGTCGTCCGCGACACCCGCGCCGTGGTCACCTTTGTCCGGATGAAGCCACGTGTGTGTTTTTTCGTCATCCGAGTCGGACTCGCCGTCGTCGCAGTCGTTGTGTGACTTGTTGGGTTTGTCGTTTTTGGGCTTGTCGCGTTTGTCGTTCCGCGCCGCGCCGTCGCCGTCGTCATCTTCGCCCTCATCCTCCTCGCCTCGCGCGATTCGGTCTCTTTTGTCACGCCGGTCTTGCTGTTCCCTCGCCCGCCGTGTGGCTTCCATGAACCGGCGGAACGACGACGGCGCCTTTAACAGCTCCTCGCGTGTCACCTGCCCGTCGATGAGCTCGATTTTCGCCTCACGAAACGACCCGGTCTTCTTATCGAACACCTTCGCGTTGTCCTTCAGCTTTTGGCGGCGGCGAGCGCCCTTGCCTTTTCCGCCGATGCCTCCCATGACGACACGCCGCTACCGTGCACGCTGGACACAAAAAATCAAGGCGCGCAGGCGCGTGTCGCTTCGCGAAATCTCTCAATCAACACCGCTGGTCCTCCAGCACTCAAATGTGTGCTCGTCGTGTGTCTCACGAAGTGTGCGTGTCGGCGCGAATGTAGCCACGACAGGAAATCTTTACGTCAAAAAGTTTTGAGGAGTCAAGTCATTGTCGAATTTCGCCCCGGACAGGACGACAGGACGAACGTCACTCCGCACGACGCGCGGCACGCAGGAGCCATGTCGCGCCAGGGTCAACCGACGAACATCGTCGATCGCCCGCTGCCCAAGGGCAAGAGCGAGGTCAGCCTCAGCGCGTTCTCGTTCCTCTTCTCAGAGCTGGTGCAGTATCATCGGACTCGGGCGAGCAGCATCGCAGAGCTGGAGCAAAAGCTGTCCGAAGCTGGCGAAGGCGTCGGCTCGCGTATGCTAGAAGTGCTGGCGTATCGAGACAAGAGCAACCGACGGGAGATTCGGCTGCAAGGAATTCTCCAGTTCATCAACACGAACGTGTGGCGGTGTTTATTCGGCAAGGTTGCGGACTCACTGGAGATTTACAACGACGACGAGTACGTCCTCGGGGACAAATCGCTCGTTGTGAACCGATACATCAGCGTCCCGAAAGATTTCGGGGATTTGAACTGCGGGGCGTTCGCGGCGGGGGTAGTGAAAGGCGTGCTGGTTGACGCGGGATTTCCCGCGGAGGTGAGCGCGTATTACGCCGAAGTGGACGGGCAGCGATTGCCGAAAACCAACATACTCATGAAATTTGCCCCCGAGGTAATGGAGCGTGAGAAAAGGCTAGGCGGCGCGTAGTTGTACCAGGTAGCATGTAACAAATAGACACTTTAGCGATACAATATACCAACAGCATTAAAGCGCGTCGATGACGTGGTTGAGATGCGCGCGAAGCTGCATCGCGGCCGGGTAGGACATGTCTCGCGGCACGCCGACTCTGTCGCGAAGATACGCGAGGCACTTCGCCGTTTCTTTCCCTTCCGCACTCGTGCGTCCCACACTGGCTCCCGCGGTTCCATCCAACAACAGCGACACGGTGACTCTTAGCGCCTTATCAACCTTTTGTTCGTAGTTCAAGTTGGGCACGGCGGTGGGGTCCGCTAACGGTGCGCCGAATTGCTTGGCGCCCTTCTCGCCCATCCCGCGGCAGGCGAATCTCGCAATCGCCCCCGCGTTTTTTGACAGCTGGTACGCGGCTTCGTGACGCGCGGCTTCGTCTCCGTGGTTCATGGATTCAGGAAGCGGCTCTAGGGAAGTCGCGTTGAGGTGTAACGGAAGTCGCCAGCCGTCGCCGTCAATCACGCGTTGCGCCTCATCCACCTCCGCGTTTGAGTCAGAAACCCCGTTCCCGTACTGCGGCGGGATGTCCATGACGTGCGTGTAGTAATCGCTCTTGCACGCGTGGTAGCTCGGGAGGGTTTCGAAGGCGAGGAACCACTTTTCAATGTTCGCCCACCGGTTCGTTCCGCGAAGCTGCATGCCTTTCCAGTACAAACAAGACGCGTTCATGCGCTCAATGTGCGAAACGTACTGCAAGTCCACGATGGACGGCGTCTCGCCGCCCAGGAACCAAGGACCTGAACTTTCCCCGAGCGCGGCGTCCACTTGGTCAAGGCACTCCTCAAAAATTTTCTTCGCGCCCCCGCCGAACGGGCCGGGCATGCCGGGTCGGAACACCAAACCGCACCAATCCGAAAACAAACGGCGCTCCAGGCGGAGCAGCTCGTTGGCTTTCTCAAAGCCCGCCTCCGGAAGCATGCAGGTATCGGGGAACTTGTTTTCCAGGATTTGCATGATCACCAGAGACTCGGTGATTATTTCACCGTCCAGCTCCACGACGGGAAGCAGACCGGAGGGTACTTTCTTTAAGAACCACGCGGGTTTCTCGCCGTAGCTTCGCATGTTGATGCGTTCCGTCCGGTACGGAATTTTCTTGATCTCAAACATCATCCAAAGCTTCTGGCAGTACGGGCACCATCCAGCGTGGTCGCGGTACAAAGTCACGCGAACATCCTCCTCCGAATGCCCGAAAAGGCGAAGCTTCGCGGTGATATGCGGCAGCCCCTCGCCCTTAGCGCGAAGCGCCTCCTCCCCCACAAGTTTCTTGCCAGTCTCCGTGTCGTGGCACTTGGCAGAAATCTCGTCCCACCCGAGCACCGTCTCGGGAAGGGTGGCGGTCGCTGAGACGGTCATGGCAGAACGTCCAGACCGGACAGTGTTCGTTCGGAGACCGGAACGTGCGCTTCGCCGGGCTCCTGCGACGTTGAACAGACGGGCAAAGGGAGCGGTGACCGAGAGCATGGCGCGCTGATCGAATGGTATAATACAATGCGGACACCACGACGTGGCTTTTATGAGAGTGCGTTTTTTTGCTTCGCGGACGAGGTCAACTACGTACGTCTTTGGATGTTGAAACTTAAACACTTATTACAACTGTCTCGCGTGGGCTGATAGTCTACCCGAATTTGGCGATGAGTCTGGAAAGAATCTTCGCGGCATCCTTCATGTCGCTCAGGGAGCAGTACTCGTTGTCTGCGTGGTAGACAGCCATCTGTGGGGAGGGAAGATTGAGCGGGCGAGGCGTTTGGGAAATCGTTGGGCAGACACAGGTTAGCGTTTAGCGGGGAGTGGTGCGACGGGGAAAAGAGCACGTCGCGTACGCACGATGGAGTGGTTTGTACACGCGATGTGTACGTCGGTCGTGTGTTTGTCAACTTACCGACCCGAATCCAATCAGCTGTATGTCGAATCCCTCCGCCTGCATCTCGTGCACCAACGGGAGCGACCCGGTGAGCGAGTACGGCTCCGCCTTGCCCTTCACCTCTTCGATTGCGTCGCACATCAGCCTGAAGGCGGGGGACGTCAAGTCACACGCGATGCCAGTCAGGAGATGGTCCCCCCATACGAGTTTGATGTTCCCCACGATCGGGTCGCCCCCGCCGGGCGGCTGAATGACGTACTTCGAGCACGGGCCGCGCGTCGGCAGCGCTTCGATATCCGCATTGATCGCCGCGACTTCCGCTTCGATACACGCCTTCAGCGCATCCACGTCGTAAAACGGGGTGAGGCGAATGTCTCCACTCACGGTAGCGTCGGGGGGAATCTGGTTCAAACCACCCGGAGCGCACTTCACCTGCGTGGGTTTCATCGTACTCGACGTGATGAACTTGTACTCGGCTTCTTTTTCACATGGCGGGAAGGATGCGTAAAACTTCTCTTGGATCCTCGACGTCGCTTCCATCGCCAACTCGATGGCGTTGATGCCCTTGTGCGGTAAACCAGAGTGGAACCGGTGTCCATTCGCGGTGAGGTGCCACGTGATAGCGCCCGCGGTGCCGATGCACGGCTGGCTGTCCGCGCAGTCCACCCACACCACCGGCCCGGGCTTGCAGTGGGTCAGCCTTCCCTCGGCGACCAATCCGTCGACCCCGATGCCAGGGCCAGAAGCCTCTTCGCTGGCGATGAACACACACGTCAGCGAGGTCTTCAGCGCAGGCTTGAGCTCGGCGAGCTGCGAAAACAGCGTCGTCAGGAGAGCGACGTGCCCGAGGCAGTCGGTGGTGCCTCGGCCGAAGAGCTTATCGCCGTCAACGGTCAAGCTGAAAGGGTCCACGTCCCACGCGTCGGGGTTAGCGGGAACGACGTCCAAGTGGCTGCCGACGAAGCTCAGCACATCCTCGGCGGTGCCGGTGCCGGGATACTTGATGATCAAGTTACCGCGACCTTCCGTGTACGTCACGTGCTCGATTTCCAAAGGCCCGCCGTTTTCCTTTCGGTGAGGAGCCAAAACCTCGAGGCAGTGCTTGATTGCGAGATCTTCTTGAGGGACGTACGCACTGCCCACGCCCGTGTTTTGCAGGTGCTCCACTTCACCGATGAGGTTACGGAGCAGGCCGACGAAACGCTCTTCGTCGAGCTCAAGCCCATGAAGGACAGTCTGAGAATCCGTCATCGATGCCTATCAGTGGGGCAGGCGGAGAGAGGCGGAATAATATTTTGGTCAGCGGCGAAGGTTTTAGGTCAGATGATGAGAGGGTTAGAGACCTCCAAGCTCGGGTTCTCACCTTCGGCGTGCTCACGCGGCGTCGAGTGGTACGAGTGCGCCTTTCGTGGCGAACGCTGGCCGATCCGGTGACCCTAGCAGGGGTAAGAGCGACGCGGCTGCAGCAGAGGTGCATCAGGTTCTGTTCGAAATATTCTCGAGACGGCTTGGGGGCTTCGATTAAACTTGTGAGCTACAGGCGACGCACTCCAACATCACTCCCCTAACCCCACCGTCTTCAGTTTTTTTGCCTCTTGTTCTTGCCCCTATTCAATAATCTATCGACGTCATCTTCCTCGACATCGCTGTTGTCTGCGAACGCGTCCTCGTTCGCTTCGACGGTCGTCTTCCCGCCGCTCACCACGGGCTTGTCCTTCATGTAGTTCGTCAAGTGGTCCATCACTTGCTCCCTGAACCCGGTAAGAGCCTCAGACAGGGTCCCGCTCACCTCGGATGACACCGTCGCGGGCTCCTCTCCTTCAAATGCAAACGTGCCGATGACACTCTTCGCCATGGGCGATGCCCGATAGATGACTCGACCTCGTGAGGGGTGCCGTCGATGAATGCCGAGCAGATTTCGTAATGACTCACGATTTTTCGGGTCGGCGGCCGCTTACCTTTTCGCAGTTCGGGCGATCTTCCTGATAAGCACACTTGCGCTCGTCCCGGCCCGCAGCCACAGTGCACCCTCTAAGAGCACCAGCACACCTTCAAGCCGCGATGGAACTCGCTCCCCACCCCGTGATCCCCAAGAAGAAGCCCGTCCTGGTGTGTATCCTGGACGGATGGGGCGAGAACCCCGTCAAGGATCAGTACAACGCTTGCGCTTCCGCCAAGTCCCCCACCATGGATGCGCTCGCCGCGAAGGGTCCGGACTACTACCGTTCCGTGCTCGCCCACGGCCCCGCGGTCGGTCTCCCCACTGACCAGGATATGGGTAACAGCGAGGTACGTCTTTTCATGGCCCCCGTATTGTTCCCTTGATGTGTGTTCGATCCTATCCGCCGCTTTCGGGGCTTTCCGAGACGAATGAAACACGGTTCCGTGCTTTTTACTGACGTGACCGTCCGTCATCCAATGGCTAATTCACTCACCCTCCCCGTCTCCAGGTTGGTCACAACGCTCTCGGCGCTGGTAAAATTATCGCGCAAGGAGCGGCTCTGGTCGATATCGCCCTCAAAGGCGCCCTCTTCACCGACCCTGGCTGGCAGTACATCAAACCCGCGTTTGCGTCCAACACGCTGCACGTCATCACCCTTCTCAGCTCCGGTGGCGTTCACTCTCGGTACAATCAACTGCAGGGCATCATGAACGGCGCGGTCGCAGACGGCTGTAAGAAGTTGCGTATTCACGTCCTTACCGATGGCCGTGATGTCCCAGACAACAGCTGCCACGAGTACATGGCCGTACTCGTCGCGGATCTCGCCAAGCTTGAGGGCTGCGACGCCCAGGTCGCTTCCGGCGGCGGCCGCATGAAAGTCACCATGGACCGCTACGAAGCCGACTGGGCGATGGTGGAAAGGGGCTGGAAGGCGCACGTCCTCGGAGACGCGCCCAACAAGTTCACGGATCCCGTCGAGGCGCTGAAAGAACTCAAGAAGAGCGGTGTTAGCGATCAGTACATCGAGCCTTTCGTTATCGTCGACGAAGCGGGCAAGGCTGTGGGCACTGTCGAAGACAACGACGCCGTCGTCATCGCCAACTTCCGCGCGGATCGCGTGGTGGAGATTTCCAAGGCTTTCGAATACGCCGACTTCAACTCGTTCGACCGCGTCCGATTCCCCAAGACAAAGTTTGCCGGTCTGATGCAATACGACGGTGACCTAAAGCTCCCTGCTAACTACCTGGTGACCCCTCCTCTCATCGAGCGAACCTCTGGTGAGGTGCTCGCCGCCAACGGCCTCAAGACGTTCGCGTGCAGTGAGACGCAAAAGTTCGGACACGTCACTTTCTTCTGGAACGGCAACCGCTCCGGTTACTTCAACGAGGCGCTCGAAACGTACGTCGAGATCCCCAGCGACAACGTGGAATTCAACCAGGCACCCCTGATGAAAGCACGCGAGATCACCGCCGCGGGCAAGGAAGCGCTGAGAAGCGGCAAGTACGACGTCGTGCGCGTCAACTACGCCAACCCCGACATGGTTGGCCACACCGGTGACCTCGCCGCGACGATCGTGGCGTGCGAGGAGTGTGACTCGTGCGTGAAGGAACTCCTCGACCTCGTCGACGAGCTCGGCGGTATGTACCTGGTCACCGCCGACCACGGAAACGCCGATGACATGGTTCAGCGCAACAAGAAGAACGAACCGATCATGGGCGAAGATGGCGTGACTCCTTTGACCCTCACCTCTCACACCCTGGCGCCCGTCCCGGTTGCAATTGGAGGCCCCGGGCTTCCGGCCAACATCAAGTTCCGCGATGACCTCCCCAAGGCTGGCCTCGCGAACGTCACCGCCACATACATCAACCTCATGGGTTATGAAGCCCCGGGGGAGATGGAGCCCTCGCTGTTATGCGCGAAGTAAACATCACAAGAGAGTCGAATTGAAAATAGCAAGTGTTGTGACAAGAAGACTGTCCCCGTGTATATCGTGGAAAAAGACGCCCACCTCCTTCCCTTCCCTTTTCTCTCGCGACACCAAAAAGCAAAAACGAAAAGAAACATCGACAAAAAAAAATTAATCAAAACGCCACCCCGATTCTCGGACACCCGATGAGAGTTGGCACTCGCACTCATCCCTCGTCGCGCGGAAGGGCTGCAGGCCCTGTTGCCGGGGCTGGGATGAACTCGAAAAGCCCCCCATCGAAAGACAGTGGTGACGATGGATCGAAGGTTTTGCCGGCGTGGCTTGGTGACCTGTGGGGCCTGGCCTCACCGCAACCGCCCCCGCCCCTGTCGAGGACAAGCTCTCGCACGACTTTGCCGGTGTTTTTTGACAGGGATGGGAGGGTTGGACCGACAAAGCTGTGGCTCAAAGAAACCCACGCGGTGGCGGGGTTGACACTGGACAAAATAGACCAAGAGAAACAGAAGCAGGAAGCTGAACTCGCACGAGCGGCGCAGGTTGCCCTGGAGATCGCACAGGTACGTCGTTCCCATGGCGAGGTGCTGTTCGGACTCGTCCGAGGGATTTAATTTTGCGCCGTTTACCAACACCCATCCATCCACCTTTCTTATATCCACAGGCGGCATCTCGCGAGCTTTTGAATGACTTGCACAATGTCACCAGATCGCTCGGATTTTGGGAGACGAAGCTGCATGACACGCCGCGTAGTTTGTGGTGGTTCTTGCTGCTGAAGACTGGACCGCGTCACTTTATCGGAGACGTGTTTCACGCTTGCAAGTCCGGTTTGCAAGTCGTAGTCGAAGCGTGTTCGTCGACGGTTCCAGGGCGGTCGCCAAAGAAGGAGCGTCTTCCGCTCACATCCAAGCGGATGTCACCACATCTTCGTGTCGACGAGAAGGTACGAGCGCTGTCTGCGATTCAGTTTAGCCTAGCATCCGCTGTCGGCGAAGTGCACAGGCACGCAGGAATCGTCGCCGCGGCTTGGGGAAACGCAAACATGGACTCCGAGCACCTCCGGAACCTGTTGCACAATGAGCTGCACGGGTTGTTGGACACACTGCAGGAAGTGAGCACGCCGAAAGCAACGCAGAACAGGTCGAAGCTTACCTCTCCGAAAATGGCGCAGAGTCCTTTGAGCCGCGCCGTCAACACCGAGTTCACTCCGAGACCGTCACCGCTGGGAGATGAGAAAAAAACAAAAGACGGACTGCCGCGAGTCAGGGCAAAAGTGCAAGTGCCCGAAGAAGTCGAAGATATTTGGAAAATCGTGCAATCACTAGAAGTAGAAGGCAGCAGGGCTTCAGCTAGGGCGAAAGCGGTCATTCTGGCGAACGAACAGCCACAGAAGTGGAAGCGCCGCTGGGTTTTGTACTCGGCGCTGTCATCAGCTCTCGGGTCGCTGTCACTAATCGCCGTAAAACACAGTCAACTGTGTGGCTCAAGCGACCTTGATAACTTGATGCAGAGCATTTGGGCAGGACTCGTGCGGTTTTGGAACACGCACGCCGCGACGCCCTGGAAGTACGTACCAGGGCGACCTATCAAACCTATCAACAGAAACCCACAGAAACTCGACCATAGGTTTCACGTACAAATTCCAACAGAATGATTCAAATGAAAGCAAACGCGCTGATAATTCAACGTCCCGCGCGAATAAATCACTAACCACGCTTTGAATGATTTCTTGTCATCACAGGGAAATCAAATCTGAACTGTCACTCGCGTTCGATCAAAACACGGACGTGGTTGGCTTGCAACAGCTAGAGGTAAGTGTGTGGACTAGTCCCTTGGTCCCAAATGCCTACGGGGAAACGCCCACGGTCAACACAGATTCTTCACGACTTCATCTCTGACCGCGTTGCCCACTCGTTCAACAGGAATCCAAAGCGTCTCTCGATAGAATGCTAACGCAATACACGGCTCAAGCGACGAAACCAGGATACAGCGCTCCACTGTACCGTGCCTACCGCGCCGTCGCAGGAGGCACCACAGAACAAGGCGTGATAGTACCACCTGACCCTTTTGCGTTGGTAGCAGCTCGTGTTGAAGAGGAACTGAGGAGCCCTCTGCAAAATATGTTGGGTGTGCGTATCTCCCCACAACACGCAGTTATTGAATCTTTTTCATTCTAACCTCTTTCGCCTCGGATCACAGGGAGACTTGATGCAGCTACTTCTTATCCAGACGCAGGTTATGAAGGTTGACATGGAGAGTGCGCTGTTACAAATGGACCAGATCATGCGCGCGAACAGGTTAAACTTCTCGATCATGGCTGGCATGCCGGCACTTGTTGCCGTGATGTTATCGGGCTCAGTGGGATCCACTTCTATGGGTACGTTGTAAATTTGCGCTTTCAATTTGAATCTTTCTGACTTTCCCGAACGATCCACAGGCACACGCACGCATCGGCGTCGCACCCAACAACGAGAGGACATGCGCATGTTACTCGCCGAGGCTGAGCGCGCTCTCACTGATCTACAGTACAGTCGGGATCAGAGTTTTGCGAGCGGCATGCTCCTATACGCGTTGAACACGCTGTACCAGTCCGTCCAGCGACACCGGCAATTCTTCTCACCAGCTGAGTGGCGCGCTGTTCGGCAGGATATCATGACATTGAGTGACAACGAGGTTCCGATCGAGTCAAAAACTCTTGTTGTCGGTCGTCTTGCTCGTATTAAGGCGTTCATTCCAGAGCCACACCGCGTTCCCAACCTATAGGAAGAGCGTTGTAGTACACTAGTATTCACTACAAATGCTGCGTCATGCTATGTCTAGTCTCTATTGACGTTTTCCGCACCCTAAACGTTTTCCGTGTGCTTCGCATTGCACAGCGCCGAAACGTGCTGCTTCGACTTTTCGTCCGGGCAAGACTCGAACAGTTGCGCCACTTTAGACACCATCCCCACGTTGTCACACAATTTTCCAGCTAGCTCTAAGGCAGCGTTCAGCAGGATATCTTCCGCCTTCTTGCTCGACTTTGCCGTGATCTGCGATAAGGCCACGCTTATGCACCTTAAGTTGTGATACGACGCAGCTAGAAACTCGACGTCTGCGTGGTGCTCTTTGTCCGTCGCCGACGCGTCACCGTCCCTCGTTGCGGCGGTGGCGAGCTGCCTTGACAATGTTTCGATGTCCTTGCTCTTTCCGGAATTCGACATCTGCGTAAGCAGCACTCGCGTCAAGAAATCTACCACGATAGGTCTGCTGGACGCATCATGTTCTTGCGTCTGTGATGCTCCTTGAACAAAGCGTAACAAACGCGGCAACGCGTCGCAAAGGACGACGTCGAATTCTCTCGCCGTGATTCGTGGCAGTAAAGTCGTGCAAGCCTCGAGCAACGCTCTGCGGAGCTCTACGGACGATCCAGAATTGTCCCGAATACGTTCGATCCTGCTTTGCAGGCAACCTTCGATGCCTCGCTGTTCATAAATCATGTCCATCATGTCAGCGCCGCGCAAGTAATTATTGGCACACAAAAGAATCACGTCGGCCAACGCCGAGGCTGCCATGCTGACGTCGTCCCCCGGTCCGACAGACGGTCCCGCAGGTGGACTTCGTGTCGGTGTGGGATGAAGCTCACGGACCCGGAACATCAGCGTCTCCATGAGCATTCGAGTGTGCCATGATAGCCGCGTGGCAGCTTCAGCGTCGGCGTGCGCGAGCGATACGAGTGTCGAAACACCCTCGTCTCCGTGAAGGGCGTCTGAGTTCAACGCAACGACACAACACTGCAGCAATTGCGCTGCGAGTTCACGGGTCCTCTCAGCAACGACGCCTGCTCTAGAATCAACCCGTGATGCTAGTGCTAGAAGAATACCGCCAGGATACGTGGCTCGAAGCATCCTCGTGCCGCTTGGCGAGCACAAAAATGGAGTTTCTCCAGTCTCTTCCTCAAACCCAGTAAGCAGCGTCTGAAGTATTCTCAAAGCCCAAAACTCAAACTCTGATTCCGTCTCGTCGACGGTCAAAGAGAGCGCTGGAATGACGATGAATAACAGGACATGGCGATGATCGAATTGAGCGCGGGAGGGAATCGCCAGACGCTTATGGCCGAAAAGTCCGCCGTTGTCGTTGGCGTCCTGCAACACGCCCCGCGGCCGACACAAAGCTTCCGTGAGCGTCATTAATCCCTTGAGCGAATGGAATCCTTTGAGCTCCGCGGGTGGTTTGTGAAGTAAGCACGCGAGTTCCATTAACATACGTGAAGGCTCGTGTTGTTCTGTCTGCATTCTCGGTATTCCCGGCTGTGCAGAGAACGCCGATAACAGAAACGGTGCCTGCGAGGCGTTCGTGCTGGCAACGCGCACGAGGCGACTGAGCGTCATCTCCGGTGAAGTAAGCAGCAACTGCACGAGCTCGACGGCTAACGCCCTGGAGTCTTGTTTCGAGGAGTCATCAGCATCACCTCGGATTCGATTCAGCACAGCGACGAGCTTACGTTCAGCCGCGCCCGTATCCGTGGATTCCATTCGACGCATCACCCGCGATTCCTGGTACCGCTCCGAGCACAGTAACGACGTCCCCGCCAGGTGCGCGCGAGTAAATAAGTTTTCTCGCGTGGCTTGCCGAACTGATTCCAAGACAACATCGATATCATTCTCCGCGACATGCGACGATGTTCCTGTATCTTCACCGTTTCGTAAGGTGTGTAGATCAGATTCGTTCGATGGCCGTTCAAACAACTTCTCGTTCTCATCGTCTGATTCATCACTCGAAGCGAGTAACGAATCGTGGAGAAGAGCTTTAATTTTTCGCGACACGACGTCTGGCACTTCGCGTAGCTTACCTCGTAGCTCGCGCTTTAGCTCTAGCTTTTCGACCGCGGCTTCAAACTGCTTCAACGAAAGTCTCCACAAGCTCCGTGCCGCGAATGGGTCCCCAGGAGTCACCCCGACAGACGGTGCATGCGACACCCACGCGAAGAAGAACGCGTCAAACACCAGCGCTTTTGCGTCGTGAAACCCGCCGCGAGCCGCTTTCAGCGCTTCCCGCCCGCACGATACGACCGCATCTATGACATCATCGTCGTTCTCGTGCTCACCCTCTTGCTCGTGTCGCATACGCAGATACTCGAACAACGGCCCGAGCCGCTTTTCCATGTTCTCCACCCCGACATCGACGGTCGAGAGAGGGCTTCGCACCGCCATGATTAGATTAGATTAGCAATCCAGAGTTACGCATCCTTCCCGTCCTTGGCACTGACAGGACCTCGTACCCACCGATAAAAACGCGTTGGGAGCACGTACAGGCACACGACCGCGAGAAGGGTCAACAACACGAAGTCCTGCGGGGAGAGTGGGAGTCAAAACGTGAGCAACGAGCGAGATTTACAACCCTAACACGTTTCGACATCAACAGAGGCGGTCAGGAAAGGAGACCCGCGTTTCCGTTATCGGGTTGCGTACCGTTTGCGTGAGCGCGTACACGGTGCCCTCGCCACCTGCCATGTGTGTTTCACAACGTCGACCCCGACTCTCACCTTTCCCACGTAGTCGTGGACGCGCGCTCGCTGCTGTTGTGGCGACGACGAAAACAACAAGCGAAGCAATACGAAAGAAACAGAGTTGAAAAAAGTTTGATTAATTTCCGCCAAGAGTGGCCGCTGCAGTTGATTCCAAATCTACGCCCGCCTCCTCCTGTCACATCAATCTCGCCTCGCGCGCAAAAGTGTTGCGCTGTCAGTTTTGGCTATCCATTTGTTCATCACCGCGGCACCGCGTTGACGCTCGTCCTCCCTTCGTTCTTCAGTCCAATACAGGGCCGGGATCTTGGGATACCGAGGCGATGGTCTCGGACAAGGCCTTGTGGTGTCGATGGATCCCGTCGGTCCCTACGGACGGGACTGACTCGTTCGTCCTTCGCAACGCCCGCGTCCCCGTGTGCGTCACGCGAGGAGCTTCGGAAGAGCTACAGACGGACCGCGACGGGTTGTCCTTGGTGGATATCGAGATACGTGAAGGGAAGATTTTCGCCGTGGTCCCCGCTGGTATTCCTCGCGCCAGCAATCTCCGCCAGGTCAACGTCGACGGAGGTATGGTTTGGCCAACCTTCGTCGACATCCACTGTCACGTCGACAAGGGCCATACTTGCGAGCGCACGAGAAACGAAAGTGGATCTCTGGCGGGGGCTGATGACTCGTGCGCCAAGGATGAAACGCACTGGGACCACGAAGACGTGCGTCGACGCATGGAATTTAGCTTGAAATCGGCGTACGTACACGGTACCTCCGCGATACGCACGCACATCATGTCCGGTCCCAAGCAAGGCGCCATCGCGTGGCCGGCGTTTTACAAACTCAGAGAGAAGTGGAAAGGAAAAGTCGAGCTGCAGGGCGTGTCGCTGAACATCCTTTCGTTTTTCCGTGACGAAATCGCAGCAACCGAGCTCGCAGACAACGTCCGGTCACACGGCGGAATTCTGGGCGCGGCGGTATCGTGCACGGATCGTGGTGGCTACGCCGACGACGAGTACACGACGTGCGGCAACGACATGCCGTCGCTTCTCGACGTGGTTTTCCGTTTAGCCAACGAGCGCGGACTGGACCTGGACTTCCACGTCGATGAAAACGGAAACGAGGTGTCCAAAGGGTTACTGTACATCTCCGAAGCCGTGATGCGGAACGATTTCAAAGGGCGCATCGTGTGCGGTCATTGCTGTTCCCTCGCCGCGCAGTCGCCACAGGAGCTCGCTCGCATCGTCGCCGTCGCGAAGCGCGCCGGCGTCGTCGTCGTCTCGCTTCCAATCGTCAATCAGTGGCTACAGAATCGCGACGAACGCGGGACCCACACGCCAATACGGCGCGGCGTGACCACCTTGAAAGAGCTGGATGACGCCGGTGTGCCGGTGTGCCTTGCGAGCGATAACACTCGCGACCAGTTTTACGGATACGGCGATTTAGACATGCTGGAGATCTTCAGAGAGAGTTGCCGGATTGGACACCTGGACAGGCCGATATCGCGCTGGCCACTAGCAGTTACCGCGCGGCCAGCGTCGGTGATGGGGCTGGACGAACACGCCGGCTACGTTTCTGTCGGCGGACCCGCCGACCTCGTCGTGTTTCGAGGCCGGCACTACAGCGAACTCTTGTCTCGACCGCAGCTCGACCGGTGTGTTTTGCGTTCCGGCAAGCCGCTGATGGAGGACGTGCCGGACTACAGAGAACTCGACGACCTGGAGAATATCGAGGGTGATACGGAACGGCGAACGTCGGTGACGTTTGATGCAGGTCCGGCGCGGGGGGGTGGGGGGGGCGTGAGTGTAAACAATACTTCGTATTAGATTGGAAAAACGGTTCGGATTCGGGGGATATTTTGCAACTGGGCACCCACCGGACAGTTCATCTCCGCGATTTTCGGCGATTTTTATGAGTTTTCCGATGTTTGCGACTACCTGTACTGTGCACTACGTCAAAAGTGAACGGAGCGAGGTTTTTAAAAAAAACATCGCGAAGGGCCGCCGCCCTATTTTTCGGGTTTAAAAATGCGGCTTGCGATCTGGGCGGCGGTCGCAGTACTGCTAGCGCGACCGTCCTTTGAGGAGTGTCGTAGCACTTCCTACACGCATTTGCACGCGTTAGGAGAGAATTCATTCGCGCTCCATCGAGTGTTGAGGTGTCGTCTTGTGACCTGCGCGGATCTTTATCAACAGGGAACGACCCATTTGAAAAAGCAGATGTCTGCTTCTGCCCTTGCCAACACGCTCGGCGCTCCCGCGCGGGCGCTGAACCAGGCCGGTGCCGGCCGCGTTCGCGCCGCTAAGCGCGGTGCGGTTCCCGTCCGCGCGCGCGCGTCCCCCGATGACGAGTCTCCCGTGTTCCGTGCGTGGGACCAGGCGACCAACTCCAACAAGCGCACCGACATCAAGAAAATCATGATCCTCGGCGCCGGACCCATCGTCATCGGCCAAGCGTGCGAGTTTGATTACTCCGGAACCCAGGCGTGCAAGTCCCTTCGCGACGAAGGATACGAGGTGATTCTCCTCAACTCCAACCCCGCGACGATCATGACCGACCCCGAGACCGCGAACCGCACGTACATCGGCCCCATGACCCCCGAGACCGTGGAGGAAATCATCATCAAGGAAAAGCCAGACGCGCTGCTGCCCACCATGGGCGGGCAAACCGCGCTGAACCTCACCAAGGCTCTCGCCGAGGCGGGTACCCTGGAGAAGCACGGCGTGGAGCTCATCGGCGCGAAGCTCGACGCGATCAACAAGGCTGAGGATCGTCAGCTTTTCAAGGAAGCCATGGCGAAGATTGGCCTGAAGACGCCGCCGTCCGGTACCGCCACCACGTGGGACCAAGCCGTGGTGATCGCGGCGGAGATCGGTTCGTTCCCGCTCATCATTCGCCCCGCGTTCACCCTCGGGGGTTCCGGTGGCGGCATCGCGTACAACATGGAGGAGTACAAGACCATCATCACCAGTGGTATCAACGCCTCAAGCACCAACCAGGTGCTGATTGAGAAGTCGCTGCTTGGCTGGAAGGAGTACGAGCTCGAAGTGATGCGCGATCTCGCGGACAACGTCGTGATTGTGTGCTCCATCGAAAACCTCGATCCCATGGGTGTGCACACCGGTGATTCCATCACCATCGCTCCCGCGCAGACTCTGACGGACAAGGAATACCAGCGTTTGCGCGACGCCTCCGTGGATATCATCCGTGAAATCGGCGTCGAGTGCGGCGGAAGTAACGTCCAGATGGCCGTGAACCCCGCGGACGGCGAGTTGATGATCATCGAGATGAACCCCCGCGTGTCTCGCTCTTCCGCGCTCGCGTCCAAAGCAACGGGTTTCCCCATCGCCAAGATGGCCGCCAAGCTCGCCGTCGGGTGCACGCTCGACGGTATTCCCAACGACATCACGCTCAAAACCCCCGCGTCCTTCGAGCCCTCCATCGACTACGTCATCACCAAGATCCCCCGCTTCACGTTCGAGAAGTTCCCCGGCTCGGAGCCCATTTTGACGACGCAGATGAAGTCCGTGGGAGAGGCGATGGCCATCGGCAGGACGTGGCAGGAATCCTTCAACAAGGCGCTGCGCTCGCTGGAAACCGGCCTGAACGGCTGGGGACTCAACGCCAAATCCGGCCAAATGATGGCGGACCCCGAATTGCTGAAAAAGACGCTCGGCACGCCCAACCCCGACCGCATCATCGCCATCCACGAAGCGTTCATGTCCGGCATGACCGTGGAGCAGATCCGCAAGATCACGGAGTTCGACCCGTGGTACCTTACCCAAATGGAAGACCTGTACCAAACCGAAGTTTGGCTCAAGGGTCTCACCGGCGTGGCTGACTTGGACAAGCAGGACTGGCTTGAGGTGAAACGCCGCGGGTTCAGCGACATCCAAATCGCGCGCGCGCTTAAAACCACGGAGATTGAGGTGCGCAAGGCGCGTGTCGCACTCGACGTGCGCGCTTCCATGAAGCGCGTCGACACGTGCGCCGCGGAGTTCGAAGCGGAGACTCCGTACATGTACTCATCGTACGACGGAAACGATGAGACGAATCCCACCAACGCGAGCAAGATTCTCATTCTCGGCGGCGGCCCCAACCGCATCGGGCAGGGCATCGAGTTCGACTACTGCTGCTGCCACGCCGCTTTCTCCTTGAAAGAGGCTGGTTACGAGACCATCATGCTCAACAGCAACCCCGAGACCGTGTCCACGGATTACGACACTTCGGATCGTCTGTACTTTGAGCCCCTCACCGTCGAGGACGTGCTGAACGTAATCGAAGCGGAGCGCCCCGAGGGTATCATCGTGCAGTTCGGCGGCCAGACCCCGTTGTCTCTCGCCACGAAACTCGAGAAGGCCTTGAATGACAACCCCATCCCGGCTGCCTCTGGCAAGGGGAACTGCAGGATCCTTGGCACTCCTCCCGACAGCATCGACGCCGCGGAGGATCGCGAGAGGTGGCAGGCGATTCTTATTGAGCTCGACATCCGCCAGCCCCCCGGCGGCGTCGCGCGCTCCGAAGCAGAGGCGCTCGTCGAGGCGAACAAAATTGGGTACCCGGTCATGGTGCGTCCTTCGTTCGTTCTCGGCGGTCGCGCCATGGAGATCGTCTCCTCCGACGCCGACTTGAAGCGTTACATCACCACCGCCGTGGAGGTGGACCCCGAGAAACCCGTGCTCGTGGACATGTACCTGAGCAACGCCACCGAGCTGGACGTGGACGCGATTTGCGACGCGGAAGGCAACGTCGTGATTTGCGGTATCATGGAACACATCGAGCAAGCGGGGGTTCACTCCGGCGACTCCGCGTGCAGTCTTCCCACGCAGACCATCAGCGACGCTTCCCTCGCGACGATCCGTGAATGGACGCCAAAGGTTGCCAGGCGTCTCGGAGTGATCGGCTTGATCAACATCCAGTACGCCGTGATCCCTGACGGTACCGTGTACATCATCGAAGCGAACCCGCGTGCGTCTCGCACTGTGCCCTTCGTGGCGAAGGCGATCGGACACCCGCTGGCGAAGTACGCGTCGCTCGTGATGGCGGGCGCCACGCTTAAAGACATCAACTTCACCGAGGAGCCCAAGCTCAACCACGTCGCCGTGAAGGAAGCGGTCCTGCCCTTCGACAAGTTCGCCGGCGCGGACACCCTTCTCGGTCCCGAAATGCGCTCCACCGGTGAGGTCATGGGAATCGACAAGGATTTCACCAAGGCGTACGCCAAGGCGCAGCTCGCGGCGGGGCAGCGGTTGCCCACGGAGGGAAAGGTTTTCATCTCCGTGCGCGACGGCGACAAGGACGAAGCGGTTGGGCTGGCGAAGCAGTTCGTGGAAATGGGCATGACCGTGGTTGCGACGGGCGGAACCGCGAAAAAAATCGAAGCGGCCGGCGTGCCTGTCACGATTGCTCCCAAAATCCACGAAGGACGCCCGCACATCGGAGACATGCTGCGCAACGGAGAGATTTCGCTCATGATTGTCACGTCGTCGGGCGACGCGACGGACTTGAAGGACGGCCGCGAAATTCGCCGCACCGCCGTCGGGTTGAAGGTGCCTTTGGTGACCACCATGGCCGGCGCTAAGGCGACCTGCAACGCGGTGCGCGTGATGCAGGAGGATACGCTGGAGATGATCGCGCTGCAGGACTTTTTTAACTGAAAAAGGCGCGGGGAAGGCGAGAAGGGCTGGCGGTTTTAGTTTCGTGCGCTGCAGCGTTCGTTTTTAATAATAAAGCCCTTTAATTTACGCGTTGTAGTAACTCGTCGGCGCCACCGTGGTGCACTCCGAACCGCCGTACGTACTTTGCGCGTACCCCATGTTAGCACCGCCTCGCGCGTGTCCCCCCGCGCTCCTCGACGAAGGCGCCCCGCCTGAGCCGCGCATGGAAGGCCCCGTGATCATGAGATCCTGTGCGCGTTGCCGTCCAAACTTTGGCGCTTCGTACGTCGCGGTGCGCAGCGCCGCCGACTGTTCCATGGACGCCGTGCGATATCCGTCGTGCTGGTCGGGATCATCCCCGAGTTCGAAAGGAGAGCCCGCGGGTGGCCGCCGGTGCTCAACAGGCGGCCGCTCCAAGGGAACCGGCTTGGACGCACCCGCTGCCGCCGCGTTCGCCGCCGGGTAGTACGCGCCGTAATCCTCGTCGTAGTAATCGCCGGGCGCGCGTGCCTTGAACGAAGCCGCGCCGCCGTATCCGGCCATCACGCCCACCAGTTGGTTTCCCCGTCCGTGCACCCGCGCCGCGAGCGCCGCCTCAGCGCGCTCAGCCGCCGCGGCTTGCATCGCCTGTTGGTATTTCACCGGGTCCAACCCGAGCTTGGCGAGTTGGTGCGCGACGAACGGGTCGGTGGCGTTCGGCGCGAAGGCGTTGTTTTTCTGCGCAGCCAAGCCTCCGCGTCCGGCGGCGATCGCCGCGTCTTTCGCGTCTTTGCGTTCCCACGCCTCTCTTTGTAACGAGTTCATCATACGCGGCGGTTGCGGTGCAGGTTCTGCATACACGGCTGAACACGGGTCGTGGTGAACCGCTTCCGGGGATTGGCGCGAACAGTGCGCGCTGGAGTTGAGACTCGCGTTGGCGAGCGACACGCGCGTGGCTTCGAGATTTTGTTTGGGAAGTTCAACCGGACGCGGCACGCCTGGTTCGTCACCGTAGACGTACGCGTCCGGGTCGTCCACTCCCGCGTACCCCACAGGCGGGCGAGGCGGGCGGTGTACTCGGCGTGACACGTTCAGGGAATCCACACGTTCCAGCATGTGTTGTTCAGGTTGTCGCTCCCAGCTCGGCGGCGCGGTGGGCGGCGCCATTTCCGCTAACGGCGCGCGCGCTCGCGCCGCTCCACCCGCGTGCATTTGCTTGGCCGTGGTCATGCCTTGAATTCCCACAACGGACCTCACGCTGAGGTTCTTCGCGTCTGGGTCCAACTCAATTCCCAAGCTCCGCGCGCGGCTCACGAGCGCGGGGTTTCGCAACAACCCTGCGGTGTCCGGCCTTGTTCGGTGGTCCATGGTGAGACACGAATGCAACAAGTCTCCCAGTTGCGAGCTGAACTTCCCGCCAGGCAACGGCGTCCACACGCCTTTCATGATTTTGCGAATCAGCGCGCCTTCGTTCTGCGCGTCGAACGGGTGCTTACCCCCGGTGCACATCTCGTAAAGCACCACGCCTAGGGCCCAGACGTCGGATTTTTCGTTATACGGCTTGTCCTCACACAGCTCGGGGGAGAGGTAGTACGGCGTGCCGACGATCGTTCTGGCGAACATGGTGTTCGGGGATAACACCTTGGCGATTCCCAGGTCACCCACAAGCACGTTATCCTCCGCGTCGAAGAAAAGGTTCAAGCTCTTCACGTCCCGGTGGACGATACGCTTGCCGTGCACGTGCCGCAGCCCGAGCGCGGCTTGGATGAAAAACTGCCAAACCTTTTCCTCGGGAAGCCCTTGGCCTCGGCGCGCGTGTAAACGGCCGTGCAGGGTCCCGTTCGGGGCAAACTGCATGACGATATTAAGCTTGCCATCCTCCAGAAAGCAGTCGTAGTACTTGATGACGTATTTGCTGTCCATGCCCGCCAAAACGCGCGCCTGGAGGGGGAGGGGACGACGGTACGTGAAAAGTCAGCAGCCGATTGTCGGTCAGCGAGGAAAAGAACGTCGGGAGTGTCGGGAGGGGAAACGATGGTGGGGTACGTGTCCGCCGGAACCGCCGCGTGCAGTACGTCGCTTTGACGAACGTACCTCGTCCACGGCTTCCTCGCGCTCGGCGCGGTTCATGTTGGAGATTTCGACTTGCTTCAGCGCGTACACCCGTCCGTTGTCCTTGCGAACCGCTTTGTACACCGTCCCGAACGACCCTTTCGCGATGGTGACCAGCGGTGAGGAGAAATCCGCCAGCGCCATGCGACGCGTGGGAGCCTCTTCGCTGTCCGGCACGGGGCTCTCGCCGCGCTGCGACTGCGACAGCCGCGCCACGCCCGAACCCACGTTCGAGCTACTGGTGCGATACATCTCGGCACGAGCCAGGAGGATGACCAAGGTGCGCGCGAGATGTGACGGGCATTTGTTCGTGGCCTCCGAGAAACGGCTCGATTTGAGGTTCGATGTGCTTTGTCGATCAAATTAAAACGCAAAACAACACCACCGCACCTCTACAACTCTCCATCCCCTCCCCGCTTCGAGTCCCCTTCCCTCGCGAACACACCCCTGTGTTTCTTGACGAACTCCACCAGGTCATCAACCGTTCTCTTCCCCTCGAAAGTTATGACAGTGTCGTCCGCTTTGCGGTACAGCCGCACGGCGGGAAACCCCTTGACGCTGAACCGGGGATCGGGAACGTCGTTCGCGGCGGCGTCGAAGGCGACGACCGCGACGGTATCGTCACCCGAAAACGCGTACGCGACGTCGTCATAAACAGGCTTGAACGCAGCGCAGTGCCCGCACCACGGGGCGTGGAACATGACCAGAGTAACGGAGGGCGATTCGGCACCAGAGAGGGAGTTTTGAAACCCCTTGGCGACTAAAATGGTAGCGGCGGCGGGTTTGGCGTTTTTAGAAGTATCCTTAGCCGTCGCCGTCGTCTCCGTCTCCTTTGTCTCCCCGGCGCTGCGCAACGTCGGGGTCAACTCTCCGCTGTGAAACTCTTCCAACCACTTCGTAAACACCAGCGCGTCTGTGACGTCGTGTAACACGTACCTCGCGTCACTTTTCGTGTCGTGAATAACCACTGCCGGCGTTCGCTTCGAATCCACGTGGAAGAAACGCAACGCGTTTGCGTTTTCGGATACCGCGCCGAGCACGAAACGCATGTCGGCGGGTTCTTTCCCGATTGCATTGGAAGTATCACCATCCACGCTGTCTTTGCCACTACTCGCCAAAACCCCCTCATTACTCGCCAAAAACGCCCGCGCCGCGTCCGCCAGCGTTTGTCCGACCAAAACGTCATCCGCGAACATCAACACCTTCGGTCCCGGTTCCCGAAACACGCGACGCAGGGTGTTTACGTTTCGCGGGTTCCGGTTTAAGGTCGCCACGGAGGGGGTTGCGTGTCGCGTAACGAACGGTACCAACTCAGCAGAGGTCATTTTCGGAGGAACCTTCTCGCCGACGCGACGCAAACGCACCGCCCGAGTGTCTTTCGCGAAGTCGCGGTCTGTGAGTGGACAAAAAAAGTGTCAGTCTCGAGTATGGGTGTACTTCGTAATGTGTATGAGCAAACAGTCGTAGTAATCGGGCCGAACAGTGCAAGTGTGATGTATTACGCAGTTGCCAGTGCTGGTAAATGTTACCCGTGGTGAACTCGACCAGGGGCGGTAAACGTAGGTGCCTGGATTTGGGAAACGCGCAATACACGTACACACGAAGACGTCGCCGTGTTCGGCGCCGTCGTTTTTCAGCTCTTCGTCAAAATCTTGCGTGGGAACCAACGAGCGGTCAAACACCACACCGAACGGTACGTCGTACTCGCCGTCTTCGGAATCCGCGTCGAACGCGAAGTGACGCGCGGCTTTGTCAAACGCGCGGCGCGACGCTTCGTCGTCGTCGTTTTCGTATTTGTTTTCGTCAACATCAATCTCCGCGAAGACCCCCAGCACCGCCACGGGTGATGAGTTGACAAACACCAAAGCCTCATCCGCGGTTTTCAAAACCCTCGCCTTCTCGCGGAACAGCCGTGTCATCGCAGTCACCACCCCAGCCGCGGTTCTCGGGCCTTTGTACGTCTCCGACGCGCCGGGCGAACAATCGCCGTGGCGAAAGATTCGGATATCGGGGAACCCTCTGACGTCGTGTTGTTTCGCGACCGCGGCGTTTTCCTGATCCGCGGTGGTGTCAAGCGTGGCGAGCGTGATGTCACGCATACCGCTCGCCGCCAGCGCACGAACCGCGGCTTGCCACTCAGGCTCCAAACGCTTGCAATGCGCGCACCAAGGTGCGATGAACGCGACGGCGACGAAACGTCTTGACGCGACGGATGCGTGGAACGAATTCGCATCCAGGCGGAGCACTTTGGCGTTGTCAGGAACCGGGGAAGACACCACCGCGCCTAGCAAACACACCAGAAGAAGCACCGCGCGGCGGAGCATCGCACGGTTTGACTCGCACACGTGCCGAGTCGAGATCTGCGCAGCCCTCTCTGCGCACGTGCGCAGGCCTGTCACCTCATTGATTATTTTGACGCGATGGTATTTCCGATTTTGGCGAATTTTCAAAACGCAATTCTGGGAAGCCTCGACGACCAAAGATCACAACGACGCGCACACGACACGCTCCACGATGCCTTCGCACGGTGTGGGAAATGATGACGCGCGCAAGAGAAAGCGGGATGAGCGCGAACGCGAAGTTGACGCTGGCGAGGCCTTCCGCGGCCTTCCCAACCACCTCGTCGTCGAGCACATTCTCAGAACTAAGAATTTCGACGATCCGGCCGATCTCGCACGGCTGCCAGCGGTGAGCCGCGCCATGCGCTACGCGGTGGCAGCGACGGGACTTCGGTTCAAAGAGCTTGGTGAATGGAAAGCCTTAAAGCTCGGATGTTTAAGCGCATTGGAGCGCCGGAAACGGCGAGGTTGCCTGCGGCGTAAAGAATACCTTACAGTGGCAGCGGCGAGGGGTGGACATCTCGAGAAGTTGCAGGAGTTTCGCGCAAACGGCTGCCCGTGGAACTGGCAGACGTGTTGGGCGGCGACAAGGGGCGGGCATCTCGAGCTGCTCCAGTGGTTGCGCGCGAACAGGTGCCCGTGGAACACAGACACGTGCATGAAGGCGGCGGAGGGTGGGCACCTTGAGTTGCTTCAGTGGTTGCGCGCGAACAGCCGCAAGTGGGACAGAAAAGCGTGCTCCGGGGCGGCGAGGGGCGGGCATCTCGAGATTCTGCAGTTGTTACGCGCGAACGGCTGCCCGTGGGACGCAGAAACGTGCTCCGGGGCGGCGGCGGGCGGGCAACATGAGTTGCTGCAGTGGTTGCGCACAAACGGATGCCCGTGGGACATGTGGACGACTTTTCATGCGGGGTTGAAAGGGCACCTCGAGGTGCTAAAGTGGGCGCACGCGAACGAATGCCCGATGGATACAAACATTTTCTGCGAGTACGTGGCAAAGAGTGGGAACCTCGAGGTGATGCAGTGGGTGCACACGAACGGCTGCCCGTGGGACTTTAAAACTTGCAAGTCGGCGGCGGAGGTCGGGGATCTCGAGATGCTGCAGTGGTTGCGCGCGAACGGCTGCCCGTGGAACCCAGGCACGTGCGCAAAGGCGGCGGAGGGCGGGCACCTCGAGATGCTGCAGTGGGCGCGCGCGAACGGCTGCAAGTGGACCGTGTCGACAAGCTCGGCGGCGGCAAAGGGCGGTAACTTCGAGGTGCTGCAGTGGGCGCGCGCGAACGGCTGCCCGTGGGATAGAGGTACGTGCTCGGGGGCGGCAAGCAGCGGGCATCTCGAGATGCTTCAGTGGGCACGCGCGAACGGCTGAAGTGGGACTCGCAGACATGTGTGCTCGCGGCGCGGGAAGGGCATGTTGCGCTGCTGAACTGGGCGCGCGCGAACGACTGCCCAGGGTGAAGAGACTAACGATTCGTTTATGAGAGGAAAAAATGCGGGCGAGCTGCTAGCGCATTTTGAAGCGGCTCGCAAAATTGCCAACCGCCTATGAAGGAAAGACGTGGGCCTTCCATTTGCTTTTGGAAGCCAAATCAAAGACGCTGATTCGCTCAGACAGGACAACGCGACCGCGCTGATTGGCTCAGACGGACAACGCGACAGCTCTGCCTCTCCATTTTTTGTTGGATTGCACAGTTTGACACGTTTGTGGAGTTTCTTCATACACCGCGTCGTCACCATTGCGGCGTCGCGCTTGTACCCGCAGACACGACAAACGGCGCACACGTGTAGTTCACGCGTCTCACCACCACGGTAACGGACGGCGGGTTGGGAAGAACCGTTCTAGTTTAGGTCGCGGACGTCGCGGCAGGCGCCCATCCACACGTCGTCGTTGTTGCGGGAAATCTTGCAAGTATAGCGGGAAGTTTCGTTTCGTCTCACGCGACCCCCGGTTTCGCGCGGTACCACGCTTCGCGACCGCCGAACAAACCCGTTGGCTTTGACGAGCACATCGTACGGGTGGTAGTCGTGGTAACCGGAAACCGTTCGCGCACGCGCGTCTCCGGGGGTGCGCACACGAGGCGACGGTTGGCGCGGTAATTGAAAGGTGCGTCTCTGCGAGTTTTTTGTGGATGACCGAACCGACGTGTTGCAGGTGGGCGAGACGTGTGCGACGTGTGGCACGCGGTGGTGATAATCACGCGGTTGGTTGTTTTGGGGTGTCGTGACGAACCAAACGCACCGCTAAGTAAAGGTTTCCGTCGCTCGCACGCGTTTCGGTGGCCGGAACCCGTCAAGGACCACACGACGCGCGTTTTTTTGGACACTGGCGCGTGAGGTGACGAATCTGAAGATTCGCCAATTGCCATTGTGTTTGCGTTTGCGTCGCGACGACGCGAAACAGTCTCGGCACATCTGTTGTTAACGCTGCCCGTGACTCACCACGCCTGTTCCAACCTACCCACACACTCCTTGTGACACAATTTATCCATCAGGCTGGCGCTGGAGAAGAACCGGAAAAGAAACCAAACGAACCATGAAGGCTCCGCGAAACGCGCCAAACCTTCCCGCGCCTGAAACCGCGTCGGTTGTCGGGAAAACCAAAGGCAAGCGCTCTAAGCTTTCCCAAAAGCGATTCGATGACGAGGAGGGGTCGCGTGGCGGTTTCCCGGGCACGTGCGGTGCGCACGCGGTGCAACACACGCAACCGGGCAGCGCTCACGGGGCACACGGGGGGGGGTCGTATTTCCACGCAAACGCGTTGCTCGGGATGGAGATGGGGGATACCCTAGGCGGCGGCGGGTCGTCGCCCACGCTTCTCAGCGCGTTGAAGGGTTCCTCACTACGACAAACGTTCGGCCAGGACTTCACACGGGCGTTCAACGACGATAACATGTCACTTCTTGGCGATTTGAAAAACGCGGCGGCGCGGTTTGATAATGCGCACGCGATGGTACGTATTTCCCATTTACCACATTCCGCCGACTGATTGCCCATACAAGACTGACATTTATTTTTACAATCTCAGGACGCCGACGGCCTCAGCCCTGAAGGGGATTTGCAATCCGACGCGCTTTGGAGTTCGTTCCCATCCGACGTGGATGCGCTGTTTCCGTCATTTTCGCACCAGCAACTCAGTGGGGAAATGTACACGCCACACGTCACGGGGGGGAGGGGTATGCCCTTTGGGAGGGGCGCCGACGCGGGCGGCGCCGCCGCCAACGGCGCTGGCGCGGTCGAAGCGCGCGCGACGCCCAAAAACACCAACCCCGATTTGTTTCGCAACGCGAACAACGGCAACGGCGTCTGCAACGGCGTCGGCGTCCACTCTCAGTCGTTTATTTTCGGTGACCCGTGTTGGTCCGGGGCGAGGGATGGTCCCCCAAACGCGGCGGGTCACGCGAAGTGGAACGGCGCGCCGCATCAAACGACGTCCCTTGATTCGTCCCACGACGCGTACGCGGCCGGAAACTTCAAGCAACTGCAGCACGGCGGTGGCGGGGGGGGGGAAGCAATCGAAACGAATCAGCGCGCGTCGTACCCGGGCATGAGTTCGGGGCAAGGCCAGGCCGGCCAAGCGCCGTCGCGGTACCACGGCGGGACAGAGGCTGGTCGGTTTTACGCGGGTAACGGCCAGGCGCAAAACGGCGCGCAAGGGCAAGGAACAAACGCGGGCGGGTACGCGAGCGGGATGGCGATGCACTCGTTTGCCGGCGGCATTGGCGGGGGGAACGCGCCTCACGCGAGGGGCGACATGGGGGGCGGGGCGGCGATGCGCGGCGAGATGCGCGGCGGGGCGTATCCCGGTAATCCCATGATGCGCGTGCCGTCGTCCGCGTCGATGGGGGGGATGATGGGGGCCGGCGAACGCGGTTTTGTCGGGGACGAGTACGCCGCGCGTGTGATGGGAAGCGCGCACGGGAAGCGCGCGGGGGGTGTTGACGGCGGGGGCGCGGGCGTCGTGAAAAATAACAACACCCAACAACGGGGTGGTGGAACACGAGGCGCGATGGACGGGCAGCGGGGTACGCGGAACGAAGGTAACGCACACACCACCCACGTGGGTGGTGGCAGTTTCCAAAACCAAAACGGGTCGTGGAACGCGTATGGACACGGTGCGTACCGCGCGCCCGAAACGAATCAGTCGGTCGGGTACCACCATCCGCACGCCGGCGCCGGCGCGGATCTCCGGAGCATGTACAGCGGAAGCTCGTCCGTCTCCACCGCGATTTCGGGAAGGGACGCTGGGGTACACCGGAATCAACACGGGGCGGCAGGCAACCAACACGCGCCAAACAACAACAACAACGGGATGATGATGTTCCCTCCGTACGGATACGCAAACCAACCGGGACCGGGCGCGCCCGCCGGGGTGCACGACCTCGCGCACAACCCGTTAGGCGAGCCACCCCGGAACGAGACGGGCGGTTTGGACGAGCTCCGCGCGATCATCGGCAAGCTGGACGCCGCGACTTCGCACAACATCAAGGAGAGTCTGTTTCGGCTTGCGTCTAGCGCACGGATTCGGGGCGCTCGGGGGGCGGGACCCGGTGTTGGCGGCGGTGTCGCGAACCAACACCAAGCGCAGCAGCAAAGACCCGGGGACAAAGCGCAGAGCATGGTGGATCGGTGCATGGCGAATTTGTTGTACCACCGGTACCCGGATTCGCCCGCGGAGGTCGCGGGCGCGAACGGGGAGTGCACGGAAAACGAAACGTCGGCGCCGCAAATGAAACAGAAAACGGACGCGCGGAACGGAGGGCGGGTCGGGCCTGTGGGTATGACGAGTGGGATGAGTACAGGAGACCTGAGGAACATCGCGGGACGACAAGGCTCGGCGTAGAGGTACAGGGTATTTAGAAAATAATGCCTGCCGAGAGTACGTACGAGACTGGAAAAAAATAGACAAGAAAAAACTACCGCATTTATCACTAAAAGCGCGCGCGCGCAAAACAGGGGAGCTAAAATATACAAAAATTGTAACGATATGTGAGCCATCCCACACCACGTGCGTTGTGTCGTTTCGTGCGGTATACGCTCTCTTTCTCGTTTTTTGGTGTCTCTCGAAGGCGCGGTGGTAACGATCGGTTGTATCGAATGCAATATTTGCCGACCGCCACGCGTTGGAAACGGGTGCTATTCGCGCCGCGATACTGTATCGCGGAGAGCGTTACAGGTTGAGCACCTGTGTTTCAACTTGCCGTGAGGGCATCCGAGGCACGCAACGCAGTTCACTTTCCGCTTCCCGTGAGGGCAGGGGTTGCAGTCCCTGCAGCTGCTTTTCACCTTGCCGTGAGGGCAGGGGGTGCACTCCGCGCAGCTGTTTTCCAGCTTGCCATGAGGGCAGGGGTTGCACTCCGCGCACTTGCGTTTCACCTTGCCGTGAGGGCAAAGGGTGCAGTCCGAGCAGTTGTGTTTCAGCTTGCCGTGAGGGCAGGAGTTGCACTCCGCAGAGTGCTGTTTCAGCTTGCCATGAGGGCAGGGGTTGCACTCCGCGCAGCTGCTTTTCAGCTTGCCATGCGGACACGGGTTGCACTCCACACATTCGCCTTTCAGCTTGCCGTGAGGGCAGGGGGTGCACTCCGCGCAGTCCTTTTTCAGCTTGCCATGAGGGCAGGGGTTGCACTCCGCGCAGCTGTCTTTCCGCTTGCCGTGGGGGCATGGGTTGCACTCCGCGCAGCTGTATTTCAGCTTGCCATGGGTGCAGCAGTTGCACTCCGCGCAGTTGCGTTTCAGCTTGCCATGAGGGTAGGGGTTGCACTCCTCGCAGTTAGCTTTCAGCTTGCCATGCGGACACGGGTTGCACTCCACGCAGACGGATTTATTCGGCTTACCGTGTGGGCAGCGTTTCATTTCCAACTCGACGCCAGCGAATTCGAGAGCGGGCACTCCGCGCGTGTCTACCGTCTCATGCAGCGCCTCGCGTTGTGAGCGCCGATTGTGTAAAACATGTCAATTTATTCTTTGGCTCGTCAAACGCTTGAGCACTTGTGGCGTGGCATGGCGAGCCCACGCGTTGGACACGTGCGCGTGTTCGTGACCGGGTTCGGGCCGTTCGCCGAGGCGGAGGTAAACCCCACGCAAACGCTGGTGGAGAGCCTGGATACGGGAAGTTCTTTCGGGGCTTCCGGGTCGGGGCGTTTGGAGGATTGTTACGTGGTGCCCGTGGATTGCAAAGATGCCACCGACAAAGTGGCACGCCTCCGTTTCAGCGCCGAGGCTACCACGGAAGAGTCGAAATCCGCGTCACACACCACCGTGGTGATGCTTCATCTGGGTGTGTTTTCGTCCGCGCGGGAGTTTCGTGTCGAGCGGAGCGCGTTCAACGAAGCGACGTTTCGGTTCCCGGATGCGTCTGGACGGCAACCACAGGGTGAACCCATCAGCGCGGACGAAGACGTTGGGTGTTGCTTACGAACCACGCTGGACGTGGACACCGTGGTCAATACGTTGCGCGCAAAATGCCACCCGTGTGCAGTGTCCGATGACCCGGGGCGGTACTTGTGTAACTGGATATACTGGCTCAGTCTAAGAACCGCGAATGCGTTCAACGCGAACGGCGCGCCGAAAGAGTTGGGGAAAACGATACGTTCGTTGTTCGTACACACGCCGCCGTTTGACGTCGTCGACTTTGAAACCCAGAAAACGTTCCTAAACGACCTGATACACGCGGTGGTGGATACGTGTAGTTAGAAGTGTTAGCCAGAAAAATAGCGAGTCTAGTCGATAGTACCCAGAAGAAACGCGAGTTCGTTTTCGCAATAAACAATCACTCGACTCGAATTCCCTCCCCCCTGGCCCATTCAAGAACCGGGAGCAACAGCGTATCCGCCTCCGTGGTGTTAACCTGTCGCAGCAGGGCCACGACGTCGGCCAGGGTTTCCCGGGGTTCCTTCCCCGCCACGACGTTTGCGAAAACGCCAACCGCGGCGCCTCGTTTCCCAACCCAGAACGCGTCGGAATCAGACAAGCGCTCGAGCTCGTCGAACGCCCGCATGGCAACGTAGAACTCGCCGACTAAATAGCACTCGTCCGCGACGACCTGCAGGAGATACAGGAGATCGTTTTGCGCTCCATCGAGTGACGCTTCGTCTTCCGTTTCTAAATCGCCACCCCCCGCGGTTTCCTCGCAAAGAGTCCACGCCTCGGGGGCTTTGCCGTTCCGCACCAAACACTTGGCGAGCCAGACTTTAAAGGGAAGTTCGTTTGTGTATTTGCCGTCCCTAACCGCCCTCAACTCGTCCAGCCCGGTTTTCCAATCCCCCACCGCGCTCGACGCCATCCCGTGGTTCCAATGGAAGTCGTCGTCCTGTTTTGAGAACTCGCTGACGGATTTCAAGTAAACGAGCGCGTCGTCGTGTTGCTCCAACAGCAAAAAACACGAAGCCATGCTTTGCCGTCCGGGAATCGTGTCGCACTCGTTTGCGCTGGCGCCGACGATTTGGAAACACTGCTGCGCGCGTTTCAGGTGTTCTTGTTGGTCGGTTGTTGAGTTATTTTTCTGTCCATTTTTCTCCGCAAACTCTGTAGCGTCCATCTGCCCCATCACCGCGTGCGTAACTCCCTTCAGGATGTACTCGTGCGGCGTGGCGGGCTCGCAATCTTTTAGCAACTGAAACGCGTCAAACGCGTCGCCGTTGTTCAAATGAAACACGCACAGGTTCAGCCGCGCTTCCGGTAAAGTCGGGTTACCCAGTAACGGCGTCCACGCCCGTTTCGCGTCCTCGCCGCCTCGAAACACCACGCGGTTGTGTTTCACTAAATCGTTTTCGGAAACGTCGTCCCCGGGTGGTTCGTCGCTCGCAGACGCGCCCAAAACGGTCAACTCCTTTTCCGCGTCTCGCCCATCCCTCAGCTTGAACACGTTGCACGCCTTTTTTTGTTACACGAAACGTGGTTAACGTATTGTGTATCGCGATGTATGGACAAACAGTCAGGACAGAGGTAATAGTCCCTTCTGGTACGAGTATGGGCAAACAGGGAGGCGGGGTTTGGGAAACGCGCGGTTACGCACCTTTAAGTTCACCGCCACGATTGAATCGGGCGCGGAGGACAAATACAGGTCGAGCAACTCCAAAGAAACGTCGAAGTACTCCAGCTTGTGGTAGCAAAGCGCCACGTACACGTTCAGGGCGTGTCGGTTGGCGTCCTCCAAAAGAAGCCGCTTGTATATATCCACCGCTTCTTGGTAATGCCCGCGGGCGTAGTGCACGGCGGCGAGGGAAAGCTGGTCCTCCAGCGAATCGCTGAGGTTCTCGTGGTGCGTCGTCAGCAGCTGCTCGTCGCCTTTTTTGTGCGCGCAGTGGAACAGAATTCGGGTTTTGAGTTTTGTATCCGGCCCTTTCGCCGCTTCAGCCACTGCGTCGTCGTACCGCCCCAGGTAAAACAAACACGCGGCGGCGAAGGTGTGCAACACCGCTTTGTTTTCGTGAACGGTGTCCCCATCGGTGTCCCCACCGTCCGCATCAAGAAGTTGGCGGTACACAAGCAGCGCCTTTCCCGGGTCACCGCCGTGGAAGTGCGCGTACGCCAGCCACTCCAAGGTTGTGTGTGGGTGTTCACTAGTCTCAGTCGTGTCGTCGTTTGTTTCTGGGTAACTCACCCTGTGCGTAAGCAACGTCGTGGCGCCGACGTAGTCTCTTCTCCTAAAAAACTCCTGCAAACTCGGGATCTCGGTTTTGGACGAGTCATGACTCGTGCCGTCGGCGGGGACGCGGGAACCGGGGGCGGCGCGTGACCTGCCAGACATCATCATCGTGTCCTTGGTATGGATGCCACTGCGACTAAACCCGGAACCAACGCCACTGCCACCGCGTGCGCCTGACGTCTGGCGAAGGACAACGGATGGGTCAACGAAACATCAAACCGTTTTCGTTGCGTTTTCCAACGTCTTTGATGTATTGGTGAATGAGCAAAAAGGTGCCGAGGATAAATTCGCCCTCAAAAGCCGCCAGCCCCTCTTCCCCGCCCCAAACACCACCGCGCAGGTTCACCCCTCGCCCCGCGGATGAGACGCTCGGCTCGTGTCAAGGCGCAGAGTTCCACTAGGCGCGCGGAGACTGCGACATCTTCGGAGAAACCCGCGCAGGCACCTCGGCGCCGGTCGGTTGGTCCAACAAAATCGTCATCGAATTCGCAACAAGCACCTTCGCAAAGCCTTTCTTTTTTTTCCGCCTTCGCCGCGCTTCTCGTCGCGCCTGTCGCAGCAACACTCGCCGCGCTCCACCGGTCCGTCACCAGACGCGACAGCAACACAACCATGTTCGACGCCGCGGATCGGTACGCGCTGCTTCTTTCGCTTCTGGCGGGCCTCGCGACTTCCGTGGGTGGAATAATCGCGGTGTGGCGCAAACCGGACAACGCGTTGCTCGCGTTTCTGCTGGGCACCGCAATCGGCGTGATGGCGACGCTGAGCGTGGTGGAGCTGTACGTCAAGAACGTGTTGGAGAACGGGTTCGTTGGAATAAGTCTTGCCACCGCGAGTGGTGCGATGGTGTACGTGGTGGTGGAGCCGCTGCTGCCGAAGGCGGAGGTGCTGGAAGGCAAGGTGAATGGGATTGGCGGGGGAAACGACGAGGCGGAGAATGGTGGTGTTTCGAGTCCACACGCGCCGAACGAAAAAGTACGTCCCCGCGTTTCCCAAATCCCGCCTCCCTGACTGTTTTACCTCTAACGCTGGTGACTGTTGTCCATACCTCGCGATGTACAAGGCCCTGACACTTTTCTGGCAAAACGTAAAAAGATGAGCAAAGCGCGGTTGATGCGCCTAGGGCTACTAATGGCCATCACCATGACCCTGCACAACCTGCCGGAAGGGTTCGCGGTGGCGTTTAGCTCGTACACGAGCGTGGGGCCGGTCATGGCCGCCGCGATCGGGGTGCACAACGTACCAGAGGGAATAATCGTCGCGGCGCCTGTTTTCGCGGCGACGGGGTCGCGAAGAAAAGGTACATACGCGTATTGGGGCTTTCCCAAATCCAGGCACACTGTTTACTGGCCCTCTTTGAGTGCACTACGGCCGTAACGTTTACTGGCGTACTCGCGGCTGTTACGCACGGCACAAACGCGCTGTTACCTGCGTTTTACGGAGTACAGTCGGAAAGTCCTCCCACTACTATACCCAATCCCTCATACACGTTACGAAGTACACCCGTACTCGAGACTCACAAGACAAGACTGACCTTTTTCTTTCGCAACCGAAAGCCCTCCTAATGGCCACCCTTTCCGGCCTGTCCGAGCCCGCCGGCGCGCTCCTAGCGCTTTGTTTCATCAAGCCCTACCTCACCCCGATGTTACTGCAGTACCTCCTCGCCTCAACCGGGGGGATGATGAGCGCGGTTTGTTTCCTGGAGCTACTGCCGGAGGGAAGGTAAGGGCCTTTCCCAATCACCAAGTTCCGCCTCCCTGATTGCCCATACTCGTACCAGAAGGGACTATTACCTCTGACTGTTTACTCATACACATTACGATAGACTGACACTTTCTTTTTCATCGTACCAGGAAGTGCCGCAACGACGGCGCGCTGTTGCGCGGCGCGATTTTAGGCACCGCGGTGATGCTGGGAACGCTGTACGTGGGGGTGTAGATTAAGGGAAGTTGGTTGTGTACGACGTATTGCCGGCATGTAGATGTATTTCTAGTGTAGTGACAGGTAATGCTAATGCCGTAAGAGTAGTGTGTGTGTCTGTGACGTCGTCACCGAACTCGGCACCCTGACCCTGCCTGCTCCTCAAATAACTTTGCAAAAACACGACGAGATTTCGAGTTTTCGACGACGAATTTTCAGCCAAGCGTGCTGTGCTGGCCTTGTGCCAGTCGTGGCTCCGCCGCCTCGTTCCATCAGAGCCCGTCACCCCCCAGGCGCCGCGGACGCTTCCGGAAACAGTCGACGTGCCACCGGCGTTCGATACCTCGTTGGCGAACCCAAACCGCCGGCCGAGATGGGCGCGTTAGGTACGGGCCCCGGTCGCGACTCGTCCCCCCGTTCGTCAATTCACTCGGCAGCCACCCTCCATTTTCAACGCCCAAAGGATCTCACCTCCCGCGTGCGTTTCGACCCCCTGACCCCCCCCCGTCCCCCCCCCAACCCTCATCACCACACAGCGTTCCTGAACAAGAAGTCATGGCACACCGGCGGCATCCCCATGCAGGCGAAGATTTGGGAGCGCGAGCAGGAGAAAGCGGTGGAGGCAGAAAGTTGGAGGAGATGAAAAAGGAGATCGCGGAGGAAAGGAGGCACGCAGAGTTGACGGACCAGGCCGCGAGCGCGGGGCACGTGGCGAAACAGGAACGTTTAGAGTTTATGTACAAAGGCGGTCCGGGGATGGGCGGACCTGGGGTTGGGGTTGGCGGTGCAGTGGGTATTCAGTCCGAAGACGCGGACGCGTACTTGCTGGGGGAGAGGAAGTACGTAGCGCCGAACGCGGATGACGAGATGGCGCGAACCAAAGACGCGACCGGGTCCTTACTCGCGGCGCAACTTGAACAACCCAAGAACGAACAGTGGAACAAACTGAACAGTGACCCGCTTTTGATGATGCGGTTGTCGGAACAGAGTTTGCGTACGTCGGTGATTTCGAACCCGGTGAAGATGGCTGAAGCGCGCGCCGCGCTTGAGCGGAAAAAAAAGGAGAAGAAGGACAAAAAACGAGCCAAGAAGGAATTGAAGAAGGAGGCGAAACGAGCGAGGAAGGAACGGATACGTGCTGATGTGCGGCGGGAGGTGCTTGGTGAGGAATCGGGCGGGAAAGGAGGAAGAGACGCGCGCGGAGACGACAAGGGTGGAAAGAAGAAAAGACGCCGGAGCGTGTCGACGTCTTCGTCGAGTTCGTCCGACTCGGAGAGCGATTCGGGACGACACCAGGGGCGCGGGCGTTCGGACCGGGGAGGGGGTCGGCGAGACAGGTCGCGGTCGCGAGACAGGTCACGGTCGCGAGATCGACGGGACGGCCGAGGCGACGACCGACGGGATGTGCGTCGGGACGATCGACGGGACGACCGAAGGGACGATCGACGACGGGACGATCGAAGGGACGATCGACGACGGGACGATCGAAGGGACGATCCACGACATGACGATCGAAGGGACGATCGACGTGACGATCGACGAAACCGGTCCCGGTCCCGGTCCAAGGATGCGCCACTCCGCCCCTGCGGTGAAGTTCGGAACGGAGGTTTATCGACTCGACACCCCCCCCCTGTTCCCGGTCCCGTCGTTCGCGACGGCGCCACCGCGCAGGACGGTTCTTTGGGTTACGGTTTGACGTTTGCGAACGAGCGCGGGGAACGCGCGGCGGTTGTCCGGGTCAAGAGACGGGAGGAGTGGCGAACCACCAAGGCGGCGGATGACGTGGAGGACGCGCGGGTGGTTGAGCAACGGGAGAAGGAGAAACTTTGGGCGGCGCAAAAGGCGGCGTTGGGCGGCAACCGGAAACAAAACACGCTCGGGCACAAGACTGGCAAGTTGACCGAGACCGAGCGAACGGCTCGGCTTGTGGCGATGTCCGTGGACGCGTCGACGCACGACGAAGGTCGTTTGGAACGGCTGCGAAAAAACGCCGTGGACGAATCCAACCGCGGCGAACAAAGTTTAGCGGACCTCGCGACGAGCGCGCCGAGCCGACACCACAGCAAGGCGGCGCCGTTTCTGGAACAGGCGCAGAAGGACGCGTTCGCGTTTGGGGGCACAAAGGGCGAGCAGAGCCTTGAAGACAGAATAGGCACCACGAAGTACTACTCGCAGAAAAGAGGAGGAGACTAACGCGGTGTGGGTCTTTTTAGAAGATTGATTGTTTTTAGGAAAGGAAAGGTCTCTAGTCGTTATTCCTTGTGTTTGCAGTTAACCCTATCTATTTAACTTCCTAATACAAATACAGCGCGCGCGCGTGGGACGGCGCACGGCACCCCGGTGTCGCGCGTCAACATCCCTTTCCCCCCGACTTATTACCCATACGCCAGAAAACCAGAAAACTTAAAACACGGGCACCACGCCGAAGTCGTCGCCGTCGTCGAAAAACGCGTTGATGAAGTCGTCGTTCAGGTCGCCGTATCCGCTCTGGTTTTTCTGGTTCTTCCGTGACCCCGCCAGGAACTCCTGTTCGAACGCGTCGGTGACGGAATCCGTGATGCCGTTTTGGTATGACATTGATGTGTCATGAACAAACACCTCGGGGACTTGTTGTTCCCGGAAGTGTTCCGAGAAAACGGGCACGATGCCGAAGTCGGAATCGTGGCTCTGCGGAATCGAAATCCGACGCGTCGCGCCGCTTTGGGTTTGGAAAGTGTCGTTCAATTGCCCGGGCGCCCGGGCCATGTCATTGGCTTTGCGTTTCTTGGACCCGACTTCCCCTCCCACCGACATGTTCTCAAGACGCACGCCGGTTAGTAAAAACCGGGTGTGTTGCGCGACATGTTCGTTGTCGCCGTGGATGCTCGCGTCGCAGGATCGGCACAGAAAAGCGCGATCCTCGTGGCACACCGCCACCGCTTCCTGGGCTTTGCAGATGTCGCACGGCAGGGGAGCGGTGGTTTCAGCGCAGAACGAAATGCGATCGCCTTGGACGCTGTTGTTGGGGGAACGGGGTGGGACGGGTTGGGACGGGCTTGGTCAGGCACGGGCGATGGATGACGGACTGCAATGGATGACGTGTGTCGTCATCAAAAACGGAAACGGCTATGTACCTGGTGTTGTCGCAGGCGCCGCACAGCGCGGTGTTTTCCAACCCGCACGCCACGCGCGATGCGGGGGCGGAGGTGCAGGATTCGCAGATGGTTCTCATGTTGGCGATTTGGGTGGGAGCGGGCTCTACAGTGTCCAGGGAGACGCGAGCGTTTCATGTTTTATTACGTCGACGACGCGACGAGTGCAAAAAAAACGAAAACGCGACGTGGCGAAAGGAGAAGCGAAAAGGAAAAAAGCGCCACGTGGATTTCGAGCAGGCAGGTTCCATCGATCGTTCCAAGGGGTGACGAAAAGTGGGAAGCAGAGAGATCCAGAAAAAAACAAAAGAGCTTTCCACGAGAAACCAATCGACGCTCGCTTTTCTACACGTAATTATACACAACGGCTGGGGTTTCCTTTTTATCTTTCACGCTACGTACCAAAGGTATCAAATGTACCGCTGACAAACGTACGCTGACCAAAACGTTTCACCAGTAAACCACCCTCGCGGGCGCGTGTTCCATGGCTCGCAGCGCGCGCAGGTCTGGTGAGGTAAAAAAGAAAGTGTCAGTCTCGTATGGGCAAGCAGGGAGGCGGAATGTGGTAAATGGGAAATACTTACCTTCGTCCGAGAAGGATTTTAGGATCCGGTAAAACATCACGGATAAGCGCGTGATGTACACCTCCACTAAAATCATGAGGAACCCCTGAGATTGAAATAAAAGAAACGTCAGTCGGGGTATGGGCAATCGGGGAGGCGGTGTGTGGTGGGTGGGAAACACGCACCAGCACCTGCGACGGCACGCTCGTGGCGACTAGAAACACCGCGGTTCGCCATGTCAGGTTGACGAAGCAGAAAATCACGTACGTCAGCACGTGCGGCCGCGCGTATTGCTTCGCGCCGTGGTACCCGCAGATGGGGCCGAGCAGCGCGATGGCTGATTTTGTTACAGGAAAAAGGTCAGTCCTTGCGTGTCGCGCCGTGTGGACAACAGTCACAGGCGCGTTAGAGGTAAAACAGGGAGTCTATGATTGCAGGGAAAGCCCCTGTACGTGGTAACCGAAAACACGCGGGCTGCCAGGGGTGACTGCCGCCCAGTCGGGGTTTACACGTACCGGCGTAGTAAAATCCGGACACCACATACAGCACGCAAATCAGCGAGTCGACTATGGCGAACAGCCGCACCGCCCGCGCGTAGCTCCTCGCCACGACGTGCTGCATGCTCCCTGCTTCTTCGCTCATAACCAGCGTGGTGCCGTCCGGCATGCGGAACTGCTGGCCGCCCTGCCCAGGGGGGAACCGGTTTTGCTGGTACCCGCCCATCTGCGGATGGCCTTGGTAGCCTTGGCCGTGAATAGGGACCCCCGCGACGGGGGCGGGGGGGTACTGCACGTGGTTCACGGTCGTGGCACCCGGGGGGGGTCCCATTTGAACTGGCTGACCGGTAGTGGGCTGGCCGTACGCCTGCGTCGTGCCGGGAGGGCACTGCTGTTCCTCACGGGGGCCGCTTGACGGGGCGAAAGGGTTGGACATGTTCCGAACAGCAGGGGACCGACACGGGGGTTCCGAAGATCCAAGTGCGAAGAACGCTTCTGCCGTGGGTCAGGAGGAACTTTTGTGCGTGACGTACTAGGTCGAACCGACCGTATATACGAAACGCGTACGCTGGTGACCTCAACGACCTCTACGACGACGACGACGACGCGGGGGCGACGCGGACCGCGGGCGCGTGTGAGCCGCGGGACGACGAGATTTGGGTTCAACAAAAAAATGACAGAAATATCACGAGACGACGATGCGTTTTCGTGCCAACTTGTTTTGACAAAAACTACCGTTCCTCCCAACCAGCCTCGGAAATCGCAATCCCCGTGTGCCGCGCGCCGTTTAGTCGGTGCACCAGCACTGAGTCGCCGACTTTCATCGCGGACACGGAAACGGCGGTTCTGGAACCGTCGGTCACCAGCCGCACGGTCTCTGCGTTTTGCAACAAAACGGAGTAGGAGGTGGCTTTTTTTTTGTGGACGTCAGGGGCGGTGACGCACACGTCATCTTCTGATGCTTGCGGAGACGATTCTGAGGACAATCCTGAAGCATCATCGGCAAATCCTGAAGCATCGTCATCGTCATTATCATCGCCATCAAATTCGCCATCAAACCCGTCATCCATTCCATCCGTCTCCTCGCACTCCGCGTCCGCGAAAGCCGCCTCCACCAGCACCATCTGTCGCCGTTCTATTTTCACCCTGCCCACGGTTTTCGTGCCGTACGTCCCGTCTGCGCTGACGCAAAGAACCTCGTCCCCAGTTCTCAACTCCGATAGGTACCCGGTCAAACCGTTGGGAAGCAACACGTACGCGCACACCGGCCCGGCGTTTACCCGGAACGGCCGCTGGTTGACGTACCTGACACGACCAAAAAGAAGTAACGTGTCAGTCTCTCATGATGTGTATGAGTAAACAGTCGTAGTAATTGGGCCGATCGCGTACGGCGGTGTGTGGTGATTGGGAAAGGCCCTTACCCGAACGAATCCAAGCACTCGCTGTGCGCCAGGAACAACCCGCGCGCGAAACTCCCGACGAGCAAACCCTGGCCGGGTTCGAAGTTGGACGTGCAATCCACGCACACGCGGTCGCCGACGCCGACCACCGTTACCTTGGTGACCACGGCTGGGACTAGGGCGATTTTTTCTTTTGAGGGATTTGATGAGGGATTCGCGGGCCTGTTCGTTTGGCGCGACGTCGACGGCGCATCAGAGGTATCAGAAGTGTCGCCTCTGGTCTCGGTTTCGTCGCCGTCACCAGAAGAAGAATCACCGTCCAAGTACCTCTGCAGTTTCCTGACCTGTCCCGGGTCCCTCGTTCTTAACACCACGCCATCCACGCCAACGCCGAGGGCCTCGAAAAAAACCACAGACTCGGCGAACGAATCCGCGAACGCCATCACCCGCGAATCCGCCGACCGCCCGAACGCCGCCACCAGGTTCTCCGCCGGGATCATTTTCCACCCTTTTTTTTTTTTTTGGGGTGAGTTATTTCCGTTACCTCCGCGTTCCCGAGTTACCTCCCCAAACTCGTCCTCGTGGTCGCCGTATCCCTCCCTTCCGCAGTCCACGATAACAAGCGGTTCCACCCCAACCAGTTTCCCTATCTCCGTGACGTCCCCCGGGGTTTCAACGGGACACACCACGCCGATTGCGTGTTCGCTACGCGACGACGTTTTTTTATTCCACCCATCCCCTTCCCCACCCGCGGCGTAAACCACGCCCGTCTTTTCATCCAGCCGCATCGTCTCGAACCGCCCCACCGCTCGCCACTGTTCCGCCAAAGAAACGTTGCTTCCCGCGAACAACACCGTGTGCGTCAACCCGACCTCCAGCGCCGCGACCAGAACCTGCACGTTCGAGGTTTCTATCCAAACCGTACGGCGAACCGGAGACGTGGATGCGCTCGAAACGAACTTTGCGCAGGAAACACGCCGTGGCCGTGCTGAAGGACTCCGACTGTGCCCACTCTTTCCAAACGCCGCCGCCGATTGAAACTTGTGGCAGCTTGACAGGCGCGACGCGACGCCGTGAAAGGCCGGCACCGCCGCGGAGGTGGCCATGGTCGACCGGCGCGGTGCGCCGCGATGCGCGTCAGGGACTGTGTCCCCAGGGACTTGGGCGAGCGACGTTTTTTCCGAGAAAAAAACAGGCACACTTTTCAAAAAGAAAACAAAGGCTGATGAGATCGCGTTTCCGCACAACGGAGGCGCGGCGACGCGGCGGCTTCCGAATTGCGGACGCGCGGTGCGTGCATTTTGGAGCTCGTGAGGCGATGTCCGGGTACGCCACGCGCACGCGACGCACCGCGGACGCGTCCGCGAAAGGTTCTGGGCCCAAAGTGTTCGCGAGGGAAGATTTGGATGGCGTGCGAAGAGAAAAAAAAAGAGCCAAGCCGGAGGACGACGGCGTTGGCGACACGGAGAGGGTTTCGTCGAGCAAATCGGAAAAACGGGCGGCGAAGAAAGCGAGGAAGGCGGCGAAAGCGCAGTTGCTGGCGCAAGTCATGGGCGCGCGAGGCTCGGGTGGTCCGGACTCCGGGCCGATACGGGGGGATGGTGATGACAAGACGCAAAAAGCGCACGGTAAACAGACTGCCGACGATCCGGCGCGGCGACACGACGACGCGAGAGATTCAGGGCAACCGAGAGATTCCGGGCTTCCGAGCACTTCAGACGCACAAGGAAGTGTTTCTGCAAAGGAAAAGCGTTCTGTAAAGCCCCCCAAGAAAACAAAGTCCTACGGCTCAGCCGAGCTGGACGCGTTGGCGGAGTACGTGAGTTCGCTCGGGGGCGCGCCTCTTGCGCCTGGCTGGCGGGTGGAGAGTCACGTGCGGTCGACGGACGGCAGCAAGTACTTCTACTTCTTCAACCCCCAAAACGTAAAGTTCCGGTCCAAAGTGGAGGCGGCGAGGCACTACGGGCTGTTCGACGGGTTCGGGGCGGGCGGTAACAAAGCGGGGGGCGGCGGTAAAAGCAACAAAAGCGCCAAGCCGAGCGCGGGCGGAGTCGACGCGAAGGAGCACGGGAAACCGAAAAAGCCGGTCCCCGTTTCGGCGCTCGTCTCGGCGACTCCGGGTGCTCTGGATTCCTTCCTTCCGAAGGACGACGCTACTGTTGCGACTGACGACGCGACTCTGCTCCCGCTCGCCGCAAACACCAAGAAGAAAAAGAAGAAGAAGAAGGACAAGAGTTTCAAGAGTTTCGACGGGGCGGGCGCGGAGGGTGGCAAGGGAGGTGACAAAAAAAAAGCCGATGCCGATTTTACTATTAAAAAAAAAAAAAAAAAAACGCCCACCGCGACGCGTTCCATGGAGTCGTACTGGGAACAGGTAAAGGTGGACGGGGAGGTTTTCCGCCGGGGCGACTGCGCGTACGTGATTTCGCACGAAACCAAGGACCTGGACGAGGACGGGGACGAGGTGTGCGCGCAATGCGGGTAAGTATTTCCCAATCACCACATTCTGCTTCCCTGTTTGCCCATACGAGACTGACACTTTTTCTTTTACAATCAGGACGACGCACGGGGTTTTGGGCGGCGATTGCGGCGGCGACGGCGGCGACGAACCCGAGCCGGACGTGATGCTGGAGTGCGACTCGTGTTTGCGTGGGTGGCACCTTTCGTGTTTAACCCCCCCGCTTACCGACGTACCAGACGCGGAGTGGGTGTGCCCCCTGTGCTTAGCCTCCGAGGACGGCGTCGCGCCGCGAGACGCCGACGACGCGAGCAAGCGCGTGACCGCGTACTCCGAGTTTCTGGAAGGCCGGCTTCACCTTTGCCGGATCGAATGCATTTGGAGCGAGGGCGGTGAGTTCAAGTTCGTGGGAAGGTGGTTCGCCACGCCTGAAGAGACGCACACGGGGCGCAGGGCGCACCACACGCGACGGGAGGTGTTTCTCACGAACAACACGGATGAAAATAACGTGGATTCGTTGCTGAAACCGGCGACGGTGCTTCCGCCGCAGCAGTTTCGAGACGCCGCGAAGGCGGCGGCGGCGGCGGCGAGCGCGGCGCGGCGGAAGGCCACGGGTGGGGGTGGGGGTGCTGGTGGAGTCGTGACTGGAGAAACGGCTGGAGCTACCGCCACCCCCCCCGCCCAATCCGATTTCGTCGACGCCGCCGCCGTCGCCGCAGCGCGGGCCGCGGGCGAGGACGTGTTCCTTTGCGAGTACACGTACGACGCGCACTTCCAGCGGTTCAAGCGCCGAACCGAGTGGGAAGACGATGAGTTTTCCGACGACGAAGGCCAAGGCAGGACGGGGCGGTTGGTCAGGGGCGAGGAACGGTACGTCGAGGATGACGAGTTCGAGTTGGACGAGGTTGACGACACGTGGGGCGACGGCGAGGGCGGTGGTACCACCGGTACCGCCGGTCGTCAAAAGAAAGGGAAAGGACTGAAATCAGGGAAGGGGAAACAAAAGAAAGCGAGCGCGCTCGAGAACCGCAAGAAAGGAAGGGCGGTTTCGCGGCACATCTGTGCGTCGCGACGGAAAGCCGCCGCGGCGAGTGGCGAGACCGGGGTCATGGGTTTAGGGGCCATGAGCGTACCCAAAGTGGAGCGGCAACTGCCCACCACGAAACTCGGCGCCGCGCGGGTGGCGCTTTCGTTAGCCGCGACGCCGGTAAGTATTTCCCAATCACCACACACCGCCTCCCTGTTTGCCCATACGAGACTGACGCTTTCTTTTATTGGTATCAGGGGTCGCTGCCGTGCCGCGAAACCGAACGCGGGAAGATTTTGGATTTCGTGGAACAAGCCGTACGTGCTGGGGCTTTCCCAAATCCAGGCACACTGTTTGATGCCCCTCTTTGACGTCCACGGCCGTCATTACAAGGAAGTATCCTTCATACAGCACACGTAGACTGTTCGGCCCGATTACTACGACTGCTTGCCCACTGTATATAAATCGCCCAATACATTACACTCAAGACTGACACTTTTCTTTGGCAATCACAGGTCATCGAGGGCGCCAACTGCCGCGGTCGTTGCGTGTACATCAGCGGCGTTCCCGGGACGGGGAAAACGGCGACGGTTCGAGAGGTTATTAAAACGTTACGGAAAAAGTCCCGGGACGGGTACCTCCCCCGGTTCAACCACGTCGAGCTCAACGGTTTGAGGCTGGTACGTGTTGCGCGTTTCCAAAATCCAGGCACACTGTTTTACCGAAGCTGGTGACTGTTGTCCATACATCGCGATATACACGACTGACACTTTTCTTTTTTACACTCAGCAAACCCCGGCGCACGCGTACGTGGCAATCGCGGAGGAACTTCTGGGCGAGCGGTTGGTACGTATTGTTTGTTTCCCAAATCCAACGGCCACTGTTTTATCTCTCAGCTGGTGACTGTCGTCCATACATCGCCCAACACGGGGCTCACACTTTTCGCGTAACAATCACCCAGTCCCCGAACCGGGCGTGCGAGGTTCTGGATTGCCGGTTCAAGGAAGGCAAGGGCAGCGACGGGCGCGTTACGGTTTTGGTGGTGGACGAGATGGACCTTTTAGTCACGAAATCGCAGCAGCTCCTGTACAACCTGTTCGACTGGCCCACGCACAGGGCGGCGCGGCTTGTGATTTTGGGAATCGCCAACGTACGTCTGCGCGTTTCCCAAATCAGGCGGCACCGGCCGTTTTATCTCTAACGCTGGTGACTGTTGTCCATACATCGCCCAATACAAGGACTGACACCACTTTTCCTTCACAATCACAGACCCTGGATTTGCCCGAACGCCTGTTACCGAAAATTAGCAGCCGGCTCGGGAACGACAAAGTCGTGTTCAAGCCGTACACCGCGGAGCAGCTGAAGAAAATCGTGCACGCGCGGTTGGAGGACGCGTCCGCGATGCGGCTGGCGAACGAGCCCGTGTTAATCAGTGGCAACCAGTCTGGAAAGAACGTCGCCGAAACCGACTCAGGGAAGACCTCGAGCGCGTTCGACGCCGTCGCCATCGAGCTCGCGTCGCGGAAAGTCGCCGCGGTTTCGGGGGATGCGCGGCGGGTCCTGGAGCTTTGCCGGCGAGCCGCGGAGCTCGCGGAAACCGAAGCGGTGCGGGCGTGGGAGGAGTCGGAGGTTGGGAGGGAGTCGGGCGATGTTCCGAACGACTCGAACGACCAATCGAAACACGGAGCGGCGGTACCTCTCGGCCAATCGAAACGCGCCGCGCACCTCCACCGCGCATGCGTCGCGATGCGGCACATCAAAGACGCCATGTTCGAGATGTTCCAGTCGCCGCACATGCGGATGCTTGAAGCGGCGAGCAGGCATGACCGGATTTTTCTCTGCGCGCTGTTGTTGGAGCTGAAACGAACCGGGGTCACCGAGGCGTGCACCACGCATGTCATGCGCACGCACGAACAGCTGTGCCGGACGCACGGCGAGTCGCTTCCGCCGGCGGGCGCCGCCGCCGCCATCGCGTGCCGTCTCGCCTCCGCCGGTTTGCTTTTGTCGGACCCGGGGCGACGCAGAGCGGCGCAGCGAGTGTGCCTAAACGTCCCGATGGAGGACGTGGTGTACGCGCTGACGGACGAGCGACGAGTGCAGGAACGGAAGGTGCACGCGGCGACGGCGGCGCGGCGGCTGGAGGTGGGGGCGACTGCGGGGGCGGCGAGGCTGACGAACGGCGCGAACGGCGGCGGTTCCGGCGTCGGCGGGGACGGGCGCGGGACGACGGATACCGTCGCGCCAAACGCGCCGTTTGGCGATTGGGACCGGGGTGACGTGCCGTGGATACGGCAAATCGCTTTGTGAACGCGGGACGCGGGTAAGGAGGGGCGTTCGGGAGGTCGCCTGGAAGACGATTGGACGTACGCGTACGTGAAGATTGTTGCAACAAAATGAAATGCTGACCCTTGCTTGGTGTCTCTTCGGTGATGTTGAACGCTTTTCTGTGACGCGTTCTTTTTTATTCGGATGTGCACATCTCCCCGTCGCACAACAAGGAACACCCAAACCCCATCATGCTTCGTGTCGCCACACTCGCCGCCATCGGCGTTGCGAGTGTCAACGCGGCTGTCATCATCGAGACCTACCCTTTGACCGCCGATTGTGATGTGCGTCGCGCTCCCCGTGTTGAACGCATTCATTTTTCGTTCCCTCCCCCGGATAGCCCGTCCCGTGATTGTCCCCGCACCTCCTCTGCGAGCCACGCACGCAATGGCCCTGACCCACCTTCTATCTCTCCCCCAACAGTGCAACTCCGTCGACGTCAACACATGCACGGAGACCTCGGCCGCGATATGCGGTCCTTCGTACTGCACGGACATGAACACTGCGGCCAAGTGCGACAATTCTGCCACTACCGACATCAACATCGCCACCGAGCTTGCTAAAGTGAAAACGCAGACGTGCACGCAAGCGACGGAGACGAAGTGCACTCAAGCATGGCTCGATGCGAACATCAACCTCGGTCGCAACGGTGACGGAGGCGTCATCGCCGCGTATTGCACGGACCGGTACTTGGTGTTACAGACCACGATGAAACCGGGCTGGACCACGGACATGAACGACATCTCGCAACCGCCGGGTGGCACAGCCTCTGACAACACCGCTTGCGTGACGGGTGAAATTTCATCCACCATGGGTAAATTGGAAACGCAAGTCTTCCCATTGGAGCACGTGTACGAACTGTGGGCCACGGACGATGGTACTCAAAACTCGGCGTATTTTTCGGGCGGCGCGCAGGCTACTGGCCAGACCGACACCGGCAGGTACTTTTCCGACGGCGCCTCCTTCGTTGTCGCTTTACCGGCTGACGCGGGTGTCGGCATCAGCGTGGCTGGGCAGTCGATTTACCCGTTGTACAGCAACACGCGTCAAATCACGTTAGAGTCGTGTGAAGTGGATTCGTGCAACGAACACGTCGGGCAAGGCGGCGGGCAACCGCACTTGCACGGCGATCCGTTTTCAGCCACGACCGGCAAGTGCTTGTACTCACCGGAAAACTACACGAACGCGGCTGGCACGCAAGACCTGACCGTTCACCCTCCCGTGATTGGCTTCTCGTACGACGGGCCTTTGATTTACGGCCGGTACTTGGCCAACACGGCTCCGGGATTCAGCACCGGCCTCGATAACTGCGGCGGCCACGTACACGACTCTTATTCGTACCACTACCACTCCCAGGTTGTGCAAGCCGCGACGAGTTCGGGAAACAAAGGCATTAGCAAAAGCGCCAACACCGGGAAGACGTACCCCGCGTTCGTCGCCGGGCCGTACAACTGCTGGAAAGCGAAGACCACGGACTTGGGCGCGGACGGAACGAAAGACGCGGTGACTAACTTCTGGGCCGTGAAGAGCGACAAAGACCTAACCGCGGTGTGCTCCACCAGCACCGCGTACTGGGTCAAGCCGGGGTACACCCTGCCCGGCGCCGGCGCCACCAAGGCATCCACCGCCGCCGCCATCGCCGCCACGGGCAGTGGCTACAACGCCACATCCACCACCACCACCGCCGCCGACGGTACCAGCGCCGCCTCCTCAAGCGCGGCGAGTGTCGTCGCGTCGTTCGCCGTCGCCGCCGCCGTCGCAATCGCGGCGATGTAAAGGTTTACGAGTGATTCCCTTCCGACTTCGTCTGGTCGAGACTACTGTCGGACACCAGCCGCACAAAGCGCGGTGCTTACAAAAAAAAGAAAAAAACGCGGACGTGGATCCTCGCGAGTTAACTCGCTTGTTTCGCGTTTCGCGCGCGTGATTGGTACCGGGGGCGGGTAAAACACGAAGCATATTTACCGTACGGTATCAGTCGGACCTTGGCCTGTTTTGTGTTTATCGTTGTTATATTGTTATTGTTGTAAACACGTTCTAAAACCCTAAACCCTAAACCCTAAGAGTTGAGAATCGCTCGGGCGAGGAGAAAGAAAACAAAACTCGTGACGCACGTGGTGCAAACGGCGTATACGAAAAACGCGCACGCGGATGGCGTGTTCCGCGTTTCTTGCGTCCCGGAAATCGATCCCGTCCCAACGAACAGTCCCCCGCGTCCCGTTTCATTCAAAGGAACCCACTTCCGCCCCAAGTTAACCCCGCGAAGGGGACTTCTTCGCAACTTCGCCAGCGAGGTTGCCGTGACCCCGGCGCTCGCGGACGCGAGCGCGGTGACAATCGCCGCGGTCGCGTTCTCGCACCGTAAATCGCCAAACGCGCCCACGAAACCGCCTCCGTACGCACCGAACGCCACGGACGTGCTCGATCTTTTGTTTCCCCGCAAAACACAGGCACCGCCGGCGTCCGAAAACGCGTCGTCGTCGTGTTTGTACCCGCTCCATATTTTTTGTTTTGAACCCGTGTTTTTTGAACCCGGTTTTTTGGCCGACGTGTCAATCGCGGGACCTTTCAGTTCCTTCGGTTCCGTAAGTTCCTTTGATGACGTTTCTTCCGTTTTCGGTGTTTTTGTGTCACCATCGCACCAAAGCGTGTCTCTCGTAGTCTTATCCGCGTAGTACACGCGCTCGGAAGGGGGCACGCTTTCCAGCTCCGCCGCGCTCGCCAGCGTTATTGATTGCGCGGGTTTTCCGAATTCGCTCGTCGCGTTGAACCTCGCGAAGAACCCGTCGCCCCACGCCGCGTCTGCGTTGTACCTCCACGTCTTGTCACTTCGAGTCAAACCCGAGGTCCACGGTTTCCGGAACCACTCACGTAAAACGCAATCCAAACTCCCGCCCATTCCGTTGAGCAAAACCACGCCGCCGCACATGGCGAACTTTTTGGTGTGCCATTTTAACTGGGCGTCGTTTGTGAATGTGGTCACCCCAGCCTTGTCCCCAGAGTCGCCCCTACTGTCCAGCCCGAGCAGCACCACCACCCTGAGTCGCTTTCGGTTTCGTGCGGTTGTGTCTTCTGCGCTCGTGCTTGTGGCGGTGCGTGTGCCACCTCGGTCGTCCGTTCGGTCATCAACAACGCCGTCCTTACCATCGCGCACGGCGTGGTCCAGCGCCTCGGCCAAGGAAACGACTTCGGATCGGTCGCGGCCATTCACGACACCAACCACCAGCCCGACTCGTTGCAGCCCGCGAGTAACTCGTTGGACGTGTGTGTCGCGAAGCGTCGGAAAGTCGGGACCTTCTGCGAAACCGCCCACCACGATCGCGTCCGCGTCGCGAAGCGTCGGGTGGGGCGCCATCGCGGTGCGGACTTCAATGCGAGTCCGGAACGTGACCGGCCGCCCGGGCGGCATCTGATAAAACTGAATCTAGATTTGATTTGAAAACGTCAGATCGCACGCCATTCGCAGTGGCGCGTGCGTGCGTTGTGTTCCGTCGGTACACGATGTCCGCCGGATCCTCCACCACACCCAAGATGGACTTCCGGACGTACGTGTTTCTGTTCCTCACGCTTTCCGTGTGTTGCAACGCGTTCGTTTGCGTGGTGTCCAGTTTGCCGATCCCGGGTTTCAAAGCCACAAGGGCGTTCCTTGGGTTGATGACCTACCGGGCCTCGTTGATAAGCGCGCTGCTTGGTTTCCTTTACCGCATCGGGTACAGCTTGAAGCGACCGACTAGCTGGCGGTCGCTGGCGTCCCTGAAACAAACCATCGACCCGATCGTGTCCTCGAACGGGTTCCAGTACTCGGTGTATTGTTTCATCTTTCTGCCAGGACGACCGGTGCGTGTCGTCCGCTGATTGTATTTCCCGAATCCCGACACCGTCAACTGTTTGCCCATACAAGACTGACGCTTTTCTGTTACAATCACAGGTCCCCACGGTGTTGTTTCCGCTCGCGACGTGCGCGGCGTACCAGGCGGGGACGATTCTGAACAAGCACTTCGGCGGTACTCAAATTTGGCAAAAAACGGGAGCCGCGAAACTGTTCCAACACGCACAAGAAAACATGCACCGCGCGATGATGACGTGCGCGACGATGGAAATATCCATGCTTCCGGTGGTGGTGATGGAGCTGCTCACCCCAAACCGGTCGCCTGCGAAGGTTTTCATGTTACTAAACCTTTTGAAAAAGCGGTACGCCTGCGTTGATAACACCGTGTTCAGAATAAAATACACCTACTACGACGCCGGGTACTACCACCGGCAGTTCTGGGAAATGGTGGGGGCGAAAACGGCGCCTGTTGTGCGGAGGTTGGGGCCGTTGAGGTGGGTGGTGGAGAAGGGAAAGAACTGGTTCACGGGAGGGAAGGCGGGGGCGAAACAAAAGTAGTTTGAGTCACTTTTCTACCGCTCTACTGCTCACGCCAGCACCCAGTACCAAGTTGTCACGCAACGCCCGTCACACAACATTCAATGTGGACGCGGTGCCCCATTCTGCGCTGCCCACCAAAACACCCCAATGTGCCCGCCCTGAAGTGCCAACCTGCACGTGAATCCGTCCCAAGGGCAGCCGTTCGCGCGCAAACACTTCAGCACCTCGAGGTGCCCGCCCCTCGCCGCCGCGGCGCATGTCCACTCGACCCACGGGCAGCCGTTCTCGCGCAACCACTGCAACACCTCGAGTTGCCCACCACTCGCCGCAAACATACACGTAATCGCGCCCCACGGGCATCCGTTCGCGCGCGCCCACTGCAGCACCTCGAGGTGCCCACCGAAAGCCGCCTCCGCGCACGTATACTCGTCCCACGGCCAGCCGTCCGCGCGCAACGCCTGCAACTCTTCGAGCTGTCCGCTCCTCGCCGCTGCCGCACAAAGGTATTCTTGACGCGACAGGCGACCTTGCCGTTGCAGGCGATGCACCGCGCTTAAACACCCGAGCGTTAAGGCTTCATATTCACGATGCTCCTTAAACTGAAGCCCCGTCTCAGCCACCGCGTCGCGCATCCCACGACTCACCACTGGGAGCCGTGCGAGGTCTGCGGGATCGTCGAAATACTCAGACCTGAGAACGTGAGTGATGACGATGTCGTTGAGAAGGCCGGGGATAGCCTCGCCCGCGTTCGCCGCGTTAGCATCGCGGTACTCGCGCTTCCTCTTTCGCGCGCGAGTTTCCATACCGATCGTCGCGTTGGAAGACAACGTGGATCGGGAGGCGTGTGCGCGTCGTTGTGCGTCGTCGCTTCCCAGAAAAGCGTTATTTTCGCAGTGCAAAGTAAAGTGGCTTCTTATTTGAAAAGCAACGACTTCGCTCTCGCACTTGCCCCGCGCGCTTTCCCCACCTCCCAGCATGAACACTACCACCAACACCTCCATCCACCCCGGTCGCACGACGTTCGATCCCAACGAGCAGCTCGCGTCCGTGTTCCTCTCCAACGTCACGGACTTTAAAACGCGGCTCAACCTGAGGGCGGTGAGCACCGCCTTTTTAAACGCGGAGAAGCAAGACGCTTCGACGCCTGTGGACGTTGGGACGACGCACAGGTTCGGCAACATCTGCTATGGGTCGAGGAAATTCAAGGACGCTTACGAGTGGATCAGAAAAGTGAGCGAGCAAGACCAAGGACAGTCTACGTTCAACAACCGCGACTCTATGTTCATCCTCGCGCTCTGTTTGGAAAAAGGGCAAGGCGTCGAGAAAAATCTGGACGAAGCCTTGAAGTGGATCAAACGCGCCGCGGAGGCTGGTAGCTCGGAAGCGATGGTGACCCTCAGATTCTCATACTCTGAAGGCTCGCATGGCGTGGAGGAAGACAAAGCGATGGCGGTTATGTGGCTGCAACGGGTTGTCGCAGAGGGCGATCACAGACCTGGCTCGGGATGATGTACAAAGACGGGGACGAAGGTGTGGTACAAGACGTCGAGACTGGTCTGGAGTTGTTGGAAAAAGCCGCAGATCAAGGTAATCGACGCGCTGGACGTTCTCGGCCGTCACTACTACGAAACCGAGGAGTACGAGAATCGCGTGTCGCACTGGGAGAAAGCCGCTGCTCAAGGCCAACCCAACGCTCAATTCGGCCTTGGGATATGCTATCATGACGGGCGCGGCGTGTAAAGAAACCCTGAGACCTCTTTAGATTTCTTCCTCGAGGCTGCGGAGGGTGGTGATGAGGGCGCCTTGCAAGCTCGCGCGCCGGCGATGCAAGCGCGCTCTTCCAGCACGCAATTTCTTTGACGGCGGATGACGATGAATCGATAGCCAACCGACCCGAATCCCTTCGGCTGATGCGCAAATTGGCGGACCTGGGACACGGCCCCGCGGAGCATATGCTTGGGAAGTAGCTCGAGTGCGCTTTACCCAGAACCTACAAACCTTTACCCAGAACCTACAAACCCTAATACTACCCTAAGCACCGACGCGTACCCACCGCACGTCTAACCCCTAAAAGCACGTCACTTCCTACTCGGCACCTCGCAAGCTAATAACTTTTCGTTCGCCTTTTCAAACCCCGGGAACATCGCGAAGTCGGCTTCGATGCCCACGCGGTCGATATCGTGCAGCCCGGGGGTGACGTACTTCCCCACGGTCAGCACGAGCCCTGAGCCGTCGGAAAGCTCGTACACGCTTTGAATTAAACCTTTGCCGTACGTCGTGCTGCCCGCGACGGTGGCCCGGCAGTTATCCCGCAACGCGCCGGTGAGAATCTCGCTCGCGCTGGCGCTCCTGCCGTTCACGAGAACCACCAGGGGTTCGGTGACGATTGGCGCGCCTGATGCGCTGGGGATTGATTTCAAATAAGTACTGTTTTTCACACCAGAAGTTTCGTTTCCTTTCCTACTGCCGTTCCCGTCCGTCGTCACGCGCACCGTGGTGTTCCCCTTCACCCCTCCCGCCACGACCCGTCCCTCCGTAAATGCCACGTTGCGATCGGGGGGGAGAAACAGCCGCGCGATCTCAACCCCCGCCTGTACCAGCCCGCCCGGGTTATCCCGCAAGTCAAGCACGAACGACGTCGCACCTTGCTTTCGTAGTTGGTCAACCGCGTTCACCACGTTGGGTTCCGCGAGGGCGTTGAACTCGGTTAGGCGGACGTACCCCACTCCGCCCCCCTCCATGCGGAACGCCACCGGGTCTCGCGCGTTTACGTTTCGTTTCAAAGTCACGACTCTTTCGGTGTCGGAGTCGTTCGACTTGACTCCCACTTTCACCTCAACGCTTTGCGACGCTTGAATCAGGGAAACCGCCTGGAAGGCTGATTTGTTTTTGACGGGAACGCCGTCCACGGAAACCAGGGTATCCCCTTGTTTCACCCCCGCTTTCGCCGCGGGTGAATCTAGGACCAAGCCCAACACTTTAAGCGTGGAAACATCGGAAACGTCCTCCGCGACGTTCAACCCGACGCCGGATATGTCGTACTTCAGCAACGGCGCGAACGCGCTCGGGTCCACGAACCGCGAAAACGGGTCGCCCAGGGTCTTTAGGATGGCACGAATCGTTTCGTAGGCCTCCGGTCGTGTTGTGGGGGGCTTGTTTAGGTAACTCTCGCGTATTTCTTTCCACTTTTCCCGGTCGAACCCGTCATCCGCCCTGGCGGGAAGAAAGTTCTCATCCACGACTTTCCAAACCTCGTCTACGATTTGAAGGTTGGACGCGCTCGCGTTGGTTTTAGGGGTTTCGTCGGCAGCGGTAACACCAGGCGCGGTTTTGTTCGAGTCAGCGAGCAGCGTGTCTTCCCGCGCGTCCTCGTCCGCGAACGCCACCGGGACCCCCCCCGTGATGACGCCTCCAACGAACCCCGCGATTGCGCTTCCGAAAGAAAGCCCCTCGCCGAAAACCAAAACCGACGCCGCCGCGGCGCTTACAAGCGCCGCGGCCGCGCCTCGTGAGATACCCGGTGACGAGTTAGTAGCAGGTTCGCCGAGGGATGATAACGACGATTTCCACTTCCCGTATTGCGTGGTCTCGCCGCCCTCGTTCGACGTACCCCTCGTTCCGCGCGACACCACCGAAACCCGCCGACCCGCCCGTCGCGACTTCGCCAGACCCGATTTCTGGGAAGCCAAACTGAACCGGCCGTGGTGCGCGCATATCGGCTTCACCACCGCGGCGCCGATGGGGGGCACGCCCATCGCGATCGAGCTAGGGACGGCGAAACAACCCGGGGTTCCGGCTAAATCGCGCGCGCGGATGTGAGGGGACCCGGCGTGTATCCGATCAAGCGAGGTATCTGTTTTTACGGCTGATGAAACCTGCACTGCTGAGTCAGATTGTGACGAATCCTCATCAGACCCCGCCGCGCACCGACGCGTCGCGCTCGTCTCGCCCCCCACCCCGCCGCCGTCCGCGATGTCCGCGATGCACCGCCGAGCCGTGTGCCTCGCCCTCGTCGCCACCGTGGTGTTCAGAGTGCCCATGATGCGCTTGGGAGGGAACGTGAACGACGTGTACGACGCGATTTCGCCCCTAGATGTGGTGGCGAGCCAGCTCGTGCTTCCCGTGATGGAGACCCCAGGCGGCACGACACGAACTAAACCAACCACCGATTCCGACCCCGGTGACCTGGTTCGGACGCTGCTGTACCCGGGCGCGCTGGCGCGAAGCGTTGTTCAGGCGTACGCGTGCGCCACGATCCCCGCCAAAACATGCGACGCGAGCCAAGCCAAAACGTTTCCGGAATGGGGTTCTGTGGCGGATGCGCACCAGCTGAAGCGCCTGGATAAAAAGCTAACGGTCGTGTTTGATACGAAAAAAACAACGCTAGTCGCGGGGAGTTTCTTCACAATTGGTAGCGTGTTCCAAGCCCTGACCAAAGGAAACCCGGGGACGCTGGGGGTGTTCAGCGTGGTGGCGCTTGTTTGGTCGTTCATAGCGGCGGCGGCGGCGCAAAAAAATGGAAACAAACTAACCCCCGACGTCGGCTTGGTGCTAATCCTCGCCCTGACCTACCAACTTTACCGGATCGCCAACCAGGCGAAACGAGCTCGACAGAAGAAACGTAAGGTTGACCTGGAACGCGTGCGTTTGGAGGCGGAGGCGGAACGGCAAGAGAAGAAAGGAAAGTGAGGAACTTTATTTGTAGAGCGTCAATCGATCATCTACATTATCTACGTAATATTTAACAACGCTACCAAGAACTAGTTGAACAGCTCGCGTCTGGCTTGCGCATCGCGCAACGCGTTCCAGCCGTCGTCCCCGAACCGCGAGTCGTGACTTAGGATTGACGAGCCATTACTCACCAGCTCGCCGCGCGACGCGGGCGACGGATTCTGCCACATGTTGTCGTCCCCCGCGTGCGGCGCGTGCCGCATCGACGCCGAGCGCGAAGCAGGCGGCGCCCCGAAGTCTCCCCGCGATTCCCGCCGCGACGACGAGTTCCTTTCTTTCCTTTCGTGTCGCGAGGAGTTGTTTCGCGACTCAACGTGTCTTGACAAATTCGAACTCGTGTCAGGTGTGTTCAGAACTTGCCCAGACAAACCCACGCCGTTTTCGGGCGTCGACGCGAGCGGCGTTGCCCGGCGGTGTTTCCCCGGCGACTTTCCCTGACTCCATCCATCTCCGCGTGACTGTTTGACCATACGCCCCGCCGCATCCAGCACCTTTTTTTCACGCCTTCCAAAACCCATCAGCTGCATCACCGCGTGCAAACAAGTGCCGTTGCCCTTGCCGGGGGGTTGTGGGCGCCTCGGACTCCGGGGACTCCGAACCGCCGCGCTCGGCGTTCCAATCTGGGTGCCGTCGCTTCCCCGACTTTTGGGTGTCCCGATCCCGCCGTCAGGATGTACCTTCTTACCACTCGACCGCGCCCGTAAAACTCGTCTACTCTGGTCCACCGCCCACCCCAGAGTAAGCATGCCAGTCCCTGTGCGTCTCGGGGGACGCGGTAAAGGCGTGCTACCGGCGCTCGCGGAGACATCGTCGGAGGACGCGATTGTGGAGACCGGCATTGTTTTAGTTGACGTCCGAAATTTACGGACCCTGCCAATTCGCCGCGACGCACACGAGCCGCCTGCGGGGTCACCGCACAAACGCGCGTTCGCGCATCACACAGCCCTACTGAAAACTCGCGTGCCGGTCGTCGTGTCAGCAGCGACGCGCCCGCACGGTGTGCCGACCCACGGAGTTCCGGGCCGCGGCTCACAAGATTCATGAAGACTTTTTGCTCGCTGAAAATGAAAACGCAAATAATTTCCATGTGTGCGAGGCCGAATTTTGACAACCGTGGACTACAACGTGCAAATGTCTTACTCTTTTACATTGTTACGATTCAGCCTTCGTTTCGATCCACGTCTTCTCCAACGCCTTGCACAGGTCACTGCACTTGTGCGTTTTGTAGAACGAGTTGATGCCTTTCTGGCCGCGGTCCGTTCTTCCGAACACGTTTTTCCGGCCGCTGATGCTGCGGTAGTGAATCACCGGGTCGGTGAGCTCGAAACACGGCGTCTCGCTTGACTCATCCAGGACGCCCTGCAAATCGCAGACCAGGTATTTACGGCCCGACTGACTGTATGAAAAGTACGAAAATGCCTGGGGAATATCCGCCACGGTGAACTTGACGCTGACGCGACGATCGCTCGCCGTCGCGCTCGTCAAGTCCCGAGTATCTTCCTCCAGCAACTCCTCGTCACTCTCGCTCTCCTCTTCCTCTTCTTCGTCTTCCTCCGCGATGGCGCCCAAGTCGAGTGAAGCGAACACACCTTCGATGGGGGTATCCTCATCGGGCATGTCCGGAACAGCATCGGGGACACCTGTCAAACCGTCGACGTATCCGTTGTTGCTGTTCCATTTCTTCCACTTCAGTTTACGAGTGTCAAGCATCTTCTCAACCAAAACGCCGGTCCTGCCCAGTAGGTTGTCGTACAGCACATAGACATGACAGTCCAGGAACTTAATCCGCGGCGTGCTTGAGGTCACTCCCGGGATCGTGGCGAGGCGCTCGTTGAACTTCAGCGCGATGCGTTCCGCGGTTTATTGCGTCGAGCAGAAGGATCGGTGGAACTTTGCATGGTCCTCGTCGTCGATGAACCTGTTTTGCTTCGCGACCATCCAAGGCCCGAAGAATTTCCCGGTAACGTCAAACTCGCGGAACTTGCTGACAATCCGTTCAGCGCCCTCACCGAAGATTTGGTTCCTCATCGCGACGCCATCCGCATCTGGGTGAATGAGCTGTTTCGTCGTGCTCCATCCTCGCCTTCTACGCCCCCCCCATACTTGTCGGACAGTGATGTCTTCTCGAGTGTACGACCACCAGTCTTGATCAGTCACGACAGTCTCCTCAGTCACCTGGAATTGTGACTCTCGCCGAACGTCGCGAACCGTTCTTTGCTTCGAACCACCTAACGCGGTGAGCTCGGTTTTTGTATTCGTCAGCGTTGAAGAAAGGCCGGTCAAGATACTGTGCAGCGACTGCGCTGTTAGCTCCGGCCTGTGGAAGCTCGCTTGGGATTGATACGCCGCGCACGCGTCGGTCATGGCTTGAAGCGTTGAGAACTTTTCCGACAATGCAGCGAAACCGATGTTACCCACGGTGAGTCGCCGGCTGAAACGCGAAGCGAGCGCACCGATGCGAACGGCGAGGACCTTATCGCGCGCGTCGTGGTGCACTTCTTGCTGTTTCAAATATGGTTTTTTTCTCTCTCATTGTACCGTTGCCATTCCTGTTTCGTGCTGGCGGGAAAGTTGTCGTCGTGGTCATCACTGGGCCTTCCGTCGGAAAAGAACAGTAAAGCTAGCGCGCAGCTTCCCATCGTGTTCCGCATTAAACATTTCTCCGCGAGATCGATGGCTTGCGAATAAACGTCACCTTCCCCTGGCATCGAGGTACGTAGCAAAACAATAAGCTTGTTGAACAACAACCAGTCCACGGGCTCTGCGTCCACGATCAGTTCGCTGTCGTTTCTCATGCTGACGAGTGACAAAACGTCAGTGCTCGTTCGAGTTCCAGCGAGGATCTCGTCCTGCACCCAAGTCAGCGCCAAAGTGATCCACACCGCGTCCGATCGTGTCGCTCCACTCTCGACGTCCGTGTTCCGCATCGAGCAACTCTGGTCCACGACGACGACGGTGTGCGACGTCCACGCGCCTTTGTCCTGCAAGGTGCGAACCGCGGCTGTGTGTTCTCGGTGCATCCCTTCTGTGATGTGAACTAACGGAACATCGAAGCCGAACGCGGGGAGTGGCCAGGAGGTTATCTCTCTTTTGCTGCTCTCATCCGTGATGAAAACAACGCCCGCGAAGGTGTACTTCCAGCGCTTCTATCCTCTCGTCACGCCGGCATTCTCCTTCTCGCCGTGCTTCACCGCAGCCTGCAGATCACGCATGTTGATGAGACGCTCTTTGCGTCGTTGCCGCCCATGAACGGAGGAGAGGATCTCCACGAGGCTCGTGCTCGATGTATGCTCCGGGTCGTCCATGCTTGGCAGGAACAACGCGTCATGCGATATGCGCGCAGCGTCGTTGTGGGCGCGTGTGTGCTCTCAGAGCTCTGAAGAGTTGTGGTTGTCCTCGTTCTCGGAAGCGACGAAGGGGGGCATGTCGTTTCGAGGCGTCTTTTTGTTATTGGTCGAGAAAGGCCGAGATGGATTTTTCCCCGACATACCAATGTATTTTCCTCTACACTCTAGAAGTCTAAAACGTCACCACGCTCTCCCCCACCACCCTTCGGTCGAACACCAAGGCGCTGTCCCGTTTCGATACGCACTGCCGAATCAGGTCCCGCGCCAAAGGGTGTTCCGCGCACTGCTGCAAAATCACAAGCGCGTTTTCCGCCACGCTTTCGTGCGCGTCCCGCAAAAGCGCGCACAAATCAAACAAAGCGCTCGTTTTCGCGACGGCGGCTTTCGCTTCGTTTTCAATCGTCAGACACTGCAGCGCCCCTGGAGTGTAACGGAAAAGTGGTTAACGTGTTGTACGCGCAACATGGGGGGCGGAATTTGATTTGGGAAACGAGTAGGCGACGACGACGTACCCGTGGCTTGTAACCGTAGGTCGGTGTCTTTGCTTCTTAAAAGCGGCAAAATCACGGCCAGCACGTCCATCTCGAAGGCTTTTATTTTTCCAAGCCCGTGTTGGCAAATGTTTTTCAAGCACCGCGTCGCGGCGGCTTTCAGCAAAACGCCCCCCGGCATTTCTTGAGCTGATTCAGACTGCAGCGTTTTCTTCATCGCCGCCGTGGTCGCCGCTCGCAGCGCCGCTTCCGTGCCTTCATCAGACACCGTCAACAAAGCCAGGGTTTCGCAGCAAAGGGTTTTCACCGCGGTCGCGTTCGCGTGTGTTGTTGTGTCAACCGCCGCGTTCGCCAACACAACGAGCACGTTTCCCTCCGCCGTGCGCAACGTCGCGTCCGCGCCGTCCCGGTGTTTCGCCAGGCTGCATTTGTAAAAGAAAAGTGTCAGTCTTGTATAGGAAAACAGTGTTTGGATTTGGGAAAGGCCCAAAACGTACCTCGCCAGAAACCCGGCGGCGGCGAGACGCACATTTTGGTCGTCGTGTTTCAACAGATCCGCCGCGGCTACTACGGCGTCTATTGCTATGATTGAACAACGCCCCTCACGCGAGTGCGCCACCGACTGCAGCAACTGGCACGCCAGCGTTTTGTTCTCGGAGGTTTCTTTCTCCCTTAGTAGGGTCAGATGTAGCGCAACCGAAACGTTGCACGCGATCGCAAGCGCCTTTGCTTCCTGGTCCGTCATCAAACCGAGCAGGTAACGCATGCACCGCCCGCGTTCCGACGCAGGGAGTGTTTCCGACCTAGGGTTAGGGTTTCCTAGGGTTTCCCTTCCTAGGGTTTCTCCGGAACCCTCGCCGACACCAACTGGAAGGTTCAACACATCCACCAGTTTCCGCACGCGTCGTCCCCCGAACGCCACCGCGATTTCGGTCGGGACGATGTTCTTTTCGAACGCCTCAGAGCTAGCGGGGTGGCGCTCGCGAAGCGCCTGCGTGTCGAAACACCGCGTGGCGTGGTTCTGGTTCACGTGCTTGACCATGGTGGAAGGTACTTACGGGGGGGCGCTCCACGAACGCAACGCTGGCGGATTGGCGAATTAGGAGTCCAAGAGGAATCCCGTTGTGCCTATTTTGGGACGATTGACAAGGCACCCGTGACCCGCCCGTAACCACCCACCGCGTCTGCCGCCGGTACGCGACGCGATACGTGCAGAGCGTGCGTGTGCGTCGCGGCTGCGGTGTGCGCGAGGCAGTGCAGAGGGAGAGGGACAGACGCCCGAGACTGCCAGGGCGAAGGTTGCGGGTGGAGCAGTTCAAGAAAGTTGATTTTGTTCCTTTCCTCGAGAAAAAACCGGTGCGCGTCTCCACATCGCGTCCAGACCCCCCGCGCTTCGGCTTCAGCGATGGGAAAGCCCAGCGGGGAGGAACGGAGCGCGAAAGCGAAGGAGTGGGTTGATGAGACATTCGTTGAAACGGCCCCGGGTGAGGACGCGCCACACGTGATGAACCCCGAAACCAGGGAGGGTACCGACGCCGCGCCGAACGACGACGGGGAAGAAACACACGATGAAGCGCCGTGCTCCTCGGAACCCCCACAGCCGGCCGGCCCGCATTCGGCGTGGCCTGAGGCGAAAACACGACGGGAGAAACGGGAGAAACGAGGGGAGAAACAACAATCTAGCGGGGGGAAACGCGTGACGTTCGCGACCACAGGCGGGTCCGGTACGGACGGGGAGTCAGGATCGGGCGACGAAGGGCGCGATGTCACCTTTTCCTTGGACGAAAAGGACAACAAACGAAAACAAAAACACGCAACTGATGAACAAGCGACGACGTGGACATCCACGGCGTTGTGGGTGCTCGCCACGCTTCTTCAAATCTTGCTGGACATCGCGATCTCGTTGACGCCGTCCATAAAGAGCCGCCAGCGAAGGTACGGCATCTCGGATGACGTTCGCCGGCGGAAAGCGGCGATGGCGAAGGCGGCGGCGATGCGGGGCGAACCGGCCAATAAGGAAAGGAAACCCGGGGCGGAGCGAGTCAGAAACGGGAAGGAACAAAATCAAGGAAGTTTTTTCGATGGCGACCGGTCCCAGCCAGGGCGTCGGGGAACGGCTGGGGCGCGGCAACGCGCTCTTGACCGCAACGACGTGCCGCCCGAGTTGAGGGGGCAAATCAGCGCCAAGCAGTGGCGGCGCGAAGTGCAGAACTTTCACGAAGAACAAGTTTTGGCGCAGCAGGCGAAGGACCGGGCGGGACGGGCGATTAGGTGAATTGAGAGAGTGTAGAATGAACGACCGTGTGTATTTGTAATACCTTTGTAATGATACCTGTATTAGTACATGGAGGGTTACGTATTAATATCGTATTTTGAGTCGTATCGTCGCAGTGACTTTCAGCGTCCAGGAGTCTTTACTCGTCGATTGCGTCTCCCGTTTTGATCGTTCGCGGTCGTGTCTATCGAATCTATCGTCTTATGTATCGTATCGTATCGTATCGTTTCTACTTCCTATCATAAGCCCATTGAAAGAACCCGCAGTCGCCTCCGTTTCGCACGTCCCCCGCCGGTCGCGGACACGCGAAGAACACCCGGCCGAAGTTTGCGCCTTGTTTCATCACTTTCCTCACTTTCGCGACCTCGCCGTGGCCCCGGCAAACCGGCGGTTTTTGACGCGCCTGAATTCGGCGCCACGCGTCGACCGTTTCTTTCGACGCGGTCGGAACGGTGGAAGGGGAAACGGACGCGGCGGACGGAGGAACGTACGCGGTCGTCGCCGGCGGCGGCGGCGTCGTACGTCCCTCCACCGTATCCCCCCCCTCCCCACCCCTCGAACCGGCTTGCTTGAAGAACGATTTGATGGAAACATCACAAGGTGTGTTACCGCGCTTACGCTTTTCAGGCAGCATCTGTTGGCTCGGAAAACCAGAGGTAGCGTCCGTGGCTTCCGACTTTTTCACGAAGAACCCCGCGAGCGACGTTTGCCGTCCCGCCGCGGCGAAGGAAACGGAGCTGGCCAAGGCGGGCGGGGAATACTTGGCGTATTTTTCTGTTTCTTTTTCTTCCCGACCGTCGCTGTGTCGAACACTACCACCTACGTACCGAAACGCCTCGTTTTTAACGGTAATGAAAACCGGACAGTGATCGGACCCTTCGTGTTGCTGCGCCACGCCTGATCTAACCACGAAGTTGCCAAAAAACGACGCGTCGCAAAGAAAAAAGTCGATCCGCGACCCGTGGTTCGTCAACTGCGCCCCCGCGCTTACGTTCCAGCACGTGTACGCGCCGTGCTCGGTGGGGTAGTGGTGTCGGAAAACGTCCACCAAGGGTTTAGGGTTTAGGATGAGGTGCGCCAGGGGTTTATGGTTTGGTTCCAGGGTGTCAGGGCGGGGGTTTAGGGTTTTTCGTCCCGTGTCGCACGGAGCGTCGCAATCGCCGCCGCCGTCGCCGTGAAACTTTTCCCCCAACGCCTTCGATAACCAGAACCGGCCCGGGTTTCCCAACACGTACGAGTTTAACTCCAGTTTCGATTTGATGTCCGGCGCGTGCGCCGAGTCCACCGGCTTGTGCGACACGTTCCAGTCCCCGCAAAGCACCACGTGTCTGTTTTGAGCGAGGAAGCTTTCGTGACGGATCGTCACGGCGTCCAGGAAATCCAGCTTGAATGCGGCGCGCGTCGCCGCTTGGGATAAAGAAAAGAAAGTGTCAGTCCCGTGCTGGGCGTGTATTGGACGATGTATGGACAAGAGTCACCGTAATCGGTCTGAACAGTCACCAGCTGAGAGATATAACAGGGAGGCGGGATTTGGGAAACGCAACGCGCACCTTCCACGGGGTCGCTCGACGTGACCGCCGGGACGTACACGTTGATCAACACGAACCGTCCGAAATCAACCACCAAACACCGCCCTTCCGCGTCCAGCTCGCGCATGCGGTCCAGGGTAAATCGGGAGCGCATTTTGTGTGATGCGGTTGATGCGCGGCGGGTATCGCGCTTACCTGGGTCGGCTTTCGGCGGGTCGGGGTCGACATCATCCGCGTCGCTTTCGCTTTCCTCCGCGCCGACACCAACCGCGTCTCCCGCAGCACCAGACAACACCCCCGTGATCCCCTCTTCCGCACTCAAAACCATCAATTCTTTTCTGAAATACACGCACACCCCCGCGTACCCACTTTTTCCGCGTTGCGTCAAACGGCAGATGGAAAAGAAACTGTCCCACCCCTTGGGCGTCGCCGTTTCCGCGGTCAAGTCGTGCGCGGAACCGAGTTTGGTTTCTTGTAAGCAAACCACGTTGACGTGTTGACCCAGACTTTGCAACAAATTTTGCACACTGCCGTACCCCTTGGCGCGTGTAACGCCGTGCTCGTCTTTACTGGTTTGCTGATCGAAAGGTTTCAAAGGGTCGGTGAGCTGTCGCAACCCGCGCAGCCCGATGTTCCACGACACGATGACAGACTGTGGTGTTTTAAGTGACTCCTGATCTGTTGCATTCGTGATGCGTGTGGTCGCGCCTGTGCTGTTCCGGTCAGGAAGGGTATCACACACGCCGAGCTCATCGTCGCGTAACGGAAACGTCACGACGGGCGGCGGGCGGTTCGCGGGCGCAAGCATGGTGAAGCGCGGTGCGTGGAACTCGCCTGAGCGGGGTCGGCACGCCCTTTTCAGATGTCAGATCCGAAAAAAAACTATCGCCGGCACTGGTGGTAGTCACCTCGTGGCGACGGGGGGGGCGAGTCGTGAGGCGTGTTCGCAGCTCAGGACGACTTAAGTACACACCAACTCTGCGGTCATCGAGAAAGAAACACCGCCCCTACGCCCCCTCGGTTTGCACGCGGTCACGAGTGCCATGGGCGCGCGGCCAGAGTTTTGCATCAGACGTCACTGAAGAAAAAGAACACGAAAAAGTGCAATTCACTTAACTCCGACTCCTGGACACTCTTCAACCACACAGTCGACGGCTGCGATGGGGGACACGGCGGCGTGGCAGAGCTACGACTGGAGCGCGGAGGTTTCCGGGGAGGCTTCTGCGCGGGAAGCGAAACAGGCTAAGCGCGCGCTGGCGCGGAAAGCCAGGGAGGCGGGGGCGGCGGCGGCGGGGTCGGGCGCGGCGCCGACTAAAAATGCGCGAGCGCACGCGGCGGCACAGGAGGATCAACCCGACGGCGAGTTGTTCAAACAAAACCCCAACGCCAACGCCACGTTTGGTAACAACAAACTGAAGCGCAAGGCGTTCGATGGCAACAAGGAGGCTTCGGGGGGAGGCTTCGGGGCCATCATGAAAGCGAAGAAAGCAGCGGAAAAGGTGAAGGAAAAGAAAGTACCGGCGGAGGCGGAAGTATACGCAGACGCGGATGCCAACGGCGACGCAACCCCGGGGAAGGTGTTGGCGCGGCGCAGGAGGGCGGCCGAGAAGCGCGCGCGCGCGGCGGAGACACGCCGCGAAGCCCGAGCCGCGAAGGGGCTTCCCGTGGACAAACCAAAGCCCACGCTGCCGGCGAAACAAGTTGTCGCGGCGGAGGTTGAGAAGAACCGACTGAAGCAAATCGCGTTGGCCTCGGAGCGCCGGCGGCGGGAACGCGACGGCGCGGCCGCGGGCGAGACCGTCAAAGACGTGCTGTCAAGACACCAAAAGAAACGCCAAGCCTCGCGCCAGGCCGTTCAGGGGGAAAGGTAGCCGTCGTATTTTGATATTAATACGACGCTGTGGCCTCTTCGAACTAGACTAGGTAGCTTTTTTTCGCTTTGCTTTGCTTTTTTCCTTCGGGTGTTCCACCACCGCGCACAACAACTCACCCTGGAACGAAACCCCAACCGTGCCTCCGTCATCCGTCCACTCACGCAGGGTGTCGCTTGTGGGGATTTTCAACAAGTGGTCCGTCCCGGTTTCCCCGAACGCGTATGTTAGGTGACGCAACCCTAGTGACGTTTCGGTCAAGGGTACGGTTTGGAAATCAGCGGTGGCGTTGTTCTTTATGTTATCGCGAACCGTCGCCGCGGCTTCCGCCCATTGACTTTGATTTTTATTTTGATTTTGATTTTGATTTTTACTTTTATTTTTCTTCCCACCCGTCCCGAAACCGCACAGCACCTGCTCCGGGCACAAATCGAGGCCTCTCGGCTTGTGCCCGAGCCAGACGTTGACCAGAAACGTGACGCGGACGTACGGTTGGTTTTTCTTTTCTTTCTGGTCTTGCTTTTTTTTGGCGTTAGGCGAGGTTTTTTTTTCACCACCCTCTTTTTGGTTGGCGTCAAAAAGCCCAACGCGTCCCATTTCTCTCGGCGCGCCGTGTAGGAAACGGCCGTCGAAGGACAGGTGTTTGCCTATTTCGGGGTGCGATAAAACCGCGCGACGAATATGTCCCCGGAACAAACGTAAATCGTCGTACATCGCGGGCGGGGTTTTGTCCGTGACCACCGTCGGCGCGCCTTGGTCGGTAATTTTGAAAGAGAGAGTTTGGGTCAGTCATTTGTTGACTGGATATTCGTTTCAAGGTTGATCGAGAGGGTGCTTCGTGGATTGAAAGTGCGCAGGTCGGGAAGCTCACCTTGGTCCGTGACGTACGTCACCGTGGATACCGCGGGACACACGCAAACCCCGAACTGGTCCACCAAGTTCTCGTCCTTGTCCCAGTGGAAGCTCACCCCAGCGGGGTTGTTCTTGTCGCGCGTTGGTAACGGGTTGTACGCGTTCGCTTCCGTGGCGTCGCGGTCGTCGCACCGCATTTGAACCCACCACTCCGCGCCTGTTTTCGTGTCATCCAACTTGTTCGCCACTTTTTCGGGATCGCAGTGCGCGTCGAACACCGCTTTCGCCATGTGCTCCAGCGCGCATCTCGGTTCGTCGGTCACGCCGAGCCAGAACGAGGACCCGGCGTTAAACGCGGCGTCGCAGTCGTGACGCAAATCCCTCGCCAAGCCGGGGGACAGCGCGTTGCGCGCAACCTTGGTATGCACGTCTAACGATTTGTGGATAACCAAAGAACCGACTCCCGCGACGCGGCCGTGATTGTCCATGGAGACGGTAAGGGGAGGGGCGTTCGCATCGGAACCGTCCTCGTCGTCCAAATGAAGAACCGTGAGTTCCTCGGCCTCGGGGGGGTCCTCGGGGGGGGGGGGGGGGGGGGGGGGGGGCGTCGCGCGCGCGCTTGGACGCCATGTGGCGCGCCCGTCCAATGGCAATCTCACCTTCACCGCCGACAGCGAAAAACCGAAAAGCTGCATCGATGGACCAAATTTCAGTTGGAAAGGGTGACGTCGTTTTTTTGTACCCGTTGATTTTTCCGAGACCAACCGACGTCTCGGCACTGTCGGCACCTCGTATGCGAATCAGTCGGGAATTCTTGCCCGGATAATTTCAATCGAACTGCGCGGTGGGTGACGCGTCCTCGTCATCTGGCGGTCGAGTTGTCGGAGTGACGCACATCACCACACGCGCCTGGCCGGCGCTGTTTAGGCCACGATGAGGCGTCAACGAAGCGTCGTGCAGATGCTCCGGGCGCTCACGCCGATTTCGGGTCGCCCCGCCGTGGTGCGGCACGTCGTCGCGTCCTCGCGAAACGCCGCGGTCCCCGCGGCTGCGCACGTCGTCGAGAAACCCGGATTTCACTCCGCGAACGGAGGGACCGTCTATCCCGTGCGCCTTGTGAAACCCGTGACGCAATACAGCAACGTTGATGGCGGTCGGATTGACGACGGGCGGTACACCAACTTCAGGGCGGACGTGACCAAGCTGGTTCCCGCGGAACGCGTGTACACCGATCCGGTCAAGACGTTCGCGTACGGCACGGATGCCTCGTTTTACCGGCTGCTTCCGCAAGTCGTGGTGAAGGTGCACAACGAAAACGAAGTGACGCAGATCTTACCCATGGCCCGAACGCACGCCACGCCCGTTACATTCCGCGCCGCGGGGACGTCGTTATCCGGGCAAGCCGTCACGGACTCCATCCTGCTCAAGCTGTCGCACACCGGGAAGAACTTCAGGAACTACGAGATCAGGGTAAGGAACGACTGGATTCTTTTTTTGAATGGTTTTCTCGCCCGTCTTCCGTACGCGACGGGCGCGACCTCGTTCGCCGTCTTTGAAACTTTCCGCAGCGCTGACATAGGGTCTTAACCCTATACACTAAACCCTAACCCTGCTCTCCCCCCCCCCCCCATCCGAAACACACAGAACGGCGGCAAAGAGATCACGGTTGAGCCCGGGTTGATTCTCGGCGAGGTGAACCGCTTGTTGGCAAAGTACAAACAGCAACACGGCCTTGACGTGCAGTACAAGATGGGCCCCGACCCTTCGTCCATCGACTCGTGTATGATCGGCGGCGTGGTGGCGAACAACTCGTCCGGGATGTGCTGCGGGGTAAAGCAAAACACGTACCACACCCTGAAAGATATGCGGATCGTGTTCGTGGATGGGACGGTGCTGGACACGGCGGACGCGGATTCGCGTGCGTCGTTTCTTGTGTCGCACAAAACGCTGGTGGACGGCGTGGTGAACCTCGCGTCTCGCGTGCAGGCGGACAAAACGCTATCCGCACTTATTACGAAGAAACACGCGATCAAGTGCACCACCGGGTACTCCATGAACGCGTTAGTGGACCACCCGATCTCTGACCCGATCGAGATCATCAAACGCTTGATGATCGGAAGCGAAGGCACCCTAGGGTTCGTTTCGCAAGCCACGTACAACACCGTGGTTGACCACCCGTTCAAAGCCAGCGCGTTCATTGTGTTCAAAGACGTTCGAGAAGCGTGCCGCGCCGCCGCGGTGCTTCGCCGGGAAACCACCGTGGACGCTGTGGAGCTCTTCGACCGCGCGTCCCTCACGCAGTGCGAGGGGCACGAAAAAATCATCGGCCTCGTGCCGACCATCGCGGATGCGCCGAAAACGGGCGCCGCGCTTCTCATCGAGTGCCGCGGGGCGACGGACGAGTTGCTCAACTCTGGGATCGCTGCTGTTTCCGCATCCCTTGACGGGGCGAAACTCGACCTGCTAAACGACCGGGAAACCACCTATCCCTTTATGAAGGACGAAGCCGTGTACAAGGTGTACTGGGACGTGCGGAAGGGTTTGATTCCCCTTGTGGGGTCCTCGAGGGCCGCCGGTACAAGCGTTTTGATTGAAGACGTGGCGTGTGAAGTGGACAAGCTCGGGGATATGACCCAGGACCTAATCGAGATGTTCCAGCGGTTCGGGTACGACGACGCGTCCGTGATGGGCCACGCCCTGGAAGGGAACCTGCACCTCGTTTTTTCGCAAGGCTTCCGGAACGACGACGAGGTGAAGAAGTACGCCGCGATGATGCAGGAGCTTTGCGAGATCGTGGCGGAGAAGTACCAGGGATCGTTGAAAGCGGAGCACGGCACCGGGCGGAACGTCGCGCCGTTCGTGGAAATGGAGTGGGGAAGCACCGCGTACGGCTTGATGTGGGAACTCAAAGAGCTGTTCGACCCCGAGTACGTGCTGAACCCGGGCGTGATTCTGAACCGCGATCCGGATACGCACCAGAAGTTTTTGAAACCCAAACCCGTGGCGGACCCTATTGTGGATATGTGCATGGAGTGCGGTTTCTGCGAAAGCAACTGCCCGAGCAAAGACCTTTCCCTAACCCCTAGGCAGCGAATCACGGTGTACCGAGAGATCTCGCGGTTGCAGGATATCGAATCCCCCTCAAACGAAGAACAAGCGCGTCTGCACGAGTTTCTGGATATCTTCACCTACGAAGGCGACGCAACGTGCGCGGCGGATGGGATGTGCCAGGTGAAGTGCCCCGTGGGCATCAACACCGGGGATCTGATCAAGTCGTTACGGGAACGGGAGCTGAAGAAGAAAACCACGGCTACGAGGGGCGCGAACGCGCTGGCGAGTAACTTTGGAACCTTCGCGGGGATCGTGCCTCCCTTTTTGAACGTCGTGTCCATGGCGCACGGCGTGCTTGGCGGCGGGGTAAGGGCCTTTCCCATTTACCACATTCCGCCGGCTGATTGCCCATACAAGACTGACACTTTCTTTTTTATCTCTAGGTGCTGCGCGCCGTGTCGGGCGCGCTGAACAAGGTTTCGGGGAACATCGTGCCGGTTTGGAACGAACACATGCCCACCGGCGCGCCCCGACTGCCCGCAGCGAACGTACCGAGCGTGGGCCTCACATCGAGCAAAGGCCTGCCCCGGAAAGTCGTGTACATGCCCTCGTGCGTCACGCGGATGATGGGCCCGGCGAAGGGCGACGTTAATTCCGGCGGCGTCGCGGACGCGATGATGAGCATTTTGAAAAAAGCAAACTACGAAGTCATTTACCCGGCGGGGCTGGCGGGTTCGTGCTGCGGCATGCTGTTCAACAGCCGCGGGTTCAAAGCCACCGCGAGCGTGAAGGGTGGGGAGCTGGAGGAGGCGCTGATGATCGCCTCGGAGGGGGGGAAGCTCCCCATCGTGGTGGACACGAGCCCGTGCCTCGCGCAGATGAAGGAGCAGCTCACAAACCCGGCGTTGCGGTTTTCCCTTTACGAACCAGCGGAGTTCATCGCGAACCACCTGGTGGATAAACTGGAGTGGTCCAAAGTCAGGGAGCACGTCGCGATTCACGTCCCGTGTTCGTCCAAAAAACTCGGGGTGGAGGCTACGTTTCAGAAAATCGCGGAGATGTGCGCGGACCAAGTCACCCCGTCCGGCATCGCGTGCTGCGGCATGGCGGGCGACCGCGGGATGCGGTTCCCGGAACTCACGGGGGCGTCCCTGGCGTACCTGGATTTGCCGAAATCCTGCTCGGACGGGTACTCCACGTCCAGGACGTGCGAGATGTCCTTGTCGAACCACTCGGACGGGGTGCCGTTCCGGGGGCTGGTGTACCTGGTTGATGAAGCCACGAGCGCTAAAAAAGTCGAGGCGTGAGCGTAGGTTCATTTTTTTCACATTTGTGACGCAACCTTCGTTAGTGCCGTGTTTCGTTTTCTCTCATCATTCCCAACCGGTTTAGGGTTTAGGGTTTAGGGTTTAGGGTTTAGGGTTTAGGGTTTAGGGTTTAGGGTTTAGGGTTTAGGGTTTAGGGTTTAGGGTTTAGGGTTTAGGGTTTAGGGTTTAGGGTTTAGGGTTTAGGGTTTAGGGTTTAGGGTTTAGGGTTTAGGGTTTAGG
>Ga0209830_10000175_pt1 | contig 73719 bp, 65 predicted proteins | sample ArcticOcean_MG_C_12_FD_187439 | JGI IMG/M metagenome (GOLD analysis project Ga0209830, IMG submission 187439) | Marine microbial communities from western Arctic Ocean - ArcticOcean_MG_CB8_130 (SPAdes) (version 2) | ecosystem: Environmental > Aquatic > Marine > Oceanic | place: Arctic Ocean...
ATAATTCTTTCGTTAATGGCTTCAGGATTTAATGGGCAAAATTTTAGATTTCATGGCTACATACCAATCGATAAAAATGAAAAAATGAAAAAATTAGAGAGTATGCAAAAAGATATACTACAAAATTTTGAGACTCAAATTTTTATAGAAACTCCCTATAGGAATAATCATTTACTAGACAATCTATTATTAATCGTAGATGAAAAAATTAATTTGTGCGTAGCTGTAAACCTAACAACCGATAAAGAAATGATAGTAAGTAAAACAATAGGAGAATGGAAAAAATCTGACCTTCCTGATTTATCAAAAAAACTTTGTATCTATTTGTTGAATTAAATCTTTAACAGGGCGAAATGACTTTCTATATATATCAATAACACCATGCTCTCTTAATAGTCCTATATGCTCTTTTGTCGGATAGCCTTTGTGCTTTTTTAGATTATATTGTGGATATATAGCATCTAATTCGCACATATATCGGTCACGCTCTACCTTAGCAATAATTGATGCTGCTGATATTTCTGGTATTAAAGAGTCACCTCTAACAATTGCATTGATTTCAATATTCTTAATTTCCGGTACATATAAACCATCAACTAAAATACTATCTGGCCATATTTTTAATCCATTAAATGCTCTTAACATAGCTAATAATGAAGCATTTAAGATGTTTATATTATCAATTTCATTGACAGAGGCAGAAGAAAAACTATAATCTAATGCTTTATTTTTAATCTCATGACTCAATAAAATCAGTTTTTTATATGATAGTTTTTTTGAGTCATTTAGACCTAAAATTGTATTTTCTGGATTAAGAATTACTGCCGCCGCATAAACAGGTCCTGCGAGTGGGCCCCTTCCTGCCTCATCAATCCCACAAATTTTTCTCATTTAATATATTTTTTTATTACACCTAGAATTAAAGTAGAAGTATTACGTTTAAGTGATTTGTGAAGCTCAGTAAATTCCGTTTTAATAAATTTTTTATAATGCTTATTATTTATAATCATTAGTGCCTCACTTGCTATTTCTTTAGGATTTGCCTTTTCTTGTAAGAGCTCAGGAGAAACTAATTTGTTTAAAAGAATATTAGGAAGGCCTATCCATGGAATTAGTTTCATCCTACTTAGGATTTGCCACGATAACCAAGAGGATTTATAAATAATTAGCATTGGCTTTTTGAAAAGTGCTGTTTCAAGAGTCGCCGTTCCAGACGCAACAATAACTAAATCAGATGCATTAATTACATCATGTGAGTGACCAATGATAGGCTGGATATTTAATGAGTTGTGATTCAATATACTTTTATTAACTTTATTAAAGTTCTCTTTATTATTGCAGGGAATTATAAACAAAACATTTTTCAGTTTTTTTTGAATAATCTCAGCCGAACTTAGCATGATGTCGAGATGCCATTTAACCTCACTAACTCTGCTTCCTGGAAGGATAGATATGACAAGATTGCCCTTTCGAATACCAATCCTTTTTTTACTCAGCAATGAGTTAGGCCTCAGAGGAATAATGCTTGCTAATGGATGGCCAACATAAGTTGAAGGCATTCTTATTGACTTAAAAATTTTAACTTCATGCGGAAAAACTAAAAAAAGATGATTCATGTATTCTTTCATTGAATACATTCTTTTCTTTCTCCAAGCCCATACAGATGGCGAAACATAATGAAATACTTTAACTTTCTTCTTTTTTAATGTTTTTTCAATATAGAAATTAAAGTCTGGGGCGTCTATCCCAATATAAATATCAGGCTCCTCACTAATAAGGTATTTAATTAGATTATTTCTAGAAACAAATAACTTAACTATATTTCTTATAGCGTCAGCATACCCATGGATACTCAAAATTTTATAATCAAAGAAAGAGTTCAACCCATACTTTTGCATCATGGGGCCACCGACACCAACATATTCAATATTTTTGAATTTTTGATTAATTTCTAACATTAATTGGCTGGCAATTAAATCACCTGAAGCTTCCCCGGCAACGATTGCTACTTTAGCCATTTATCTTACGATACCTCTTTTTGAGTTCCTGATAAAATCTACATAAAGATTAATTTGTGAAGAGTCATTGGCCATAACCTCTAGAATAGCTAGTGCTTCATCAAGAGTATTTCCATCTCGATAAATCACCTTATAGCCCTTCTTAATTATAGCTATCTCGTGAGCTAAAAATTTTCTTCTTTTGAGCCCTTCTACATTTATTCCATTTGGTTTTGCGCTATATCCAGCAGCCATAATGAATGGTGGTATATCCTGGAAGACAATTGAGCCAGCAGCAACAATGGAATGGGATCCAACCTTACAAAATTGGTGGACTCCAGTGAGTCCACCAAGAATTGCATAATTATCAACCTCAACATGACCAGCGAGGGATGTATTGTTAGCTAAGATTATATTGTCCTTAAGAAAACAATCATGAGCTACATGGACATAAGCCATAATCCAGTTATCACTTCCAATAGTCGTAATTTTTTTATCTTGTACAGTGCCGCAATTAAAAGTACAGAATTCACGAATTGTATTTCTATCACCAATTTTCAACATTGTTGGTTCATTGTCGTACTTTTTATCTTGAGGAGATTCTCCAAGAGAGCAGTAATGAAAAATTTTGTTACCCTGACCAATACTAGTATAGCCAGTTATTGTTACATGATTCCCAATAATACTTCCTTCTCCAATTTCTACGTTTTTCCCAATAATAGAATAAGGCCCAATTTCTACATTTTTTGAAATTCTAGCTTCAGAATGAACGATAGCAGTTGGATGTATTTTTGGAGGTATAGACATTAAGATTTACTATTTCTTTATTTCTTTAAGAATACACATCATACTTGCCTCAGCAACAATCTCATTTTCAACCATAGCTGTTCCGCTGTATTTCCATATACCCTTAAGAATTCGGACAATCTTCACATTAAAAATTATTTGGTCACCTGGCCCTACCGGCTTTTTAAATCTAGCACTATCAATCCCCGCAAAATAATACACTGACTCTTCAGATGGTTTTGTATCCATTGTCTTAAATGATAGTATGGCAGCTGCCTGAGCCATTGCCTCGACAATTAAAACTCCTGGCATAACTGGATGGTAAGGGAAATGTCCGGGGAAGAATGGTTCATTTATAGTCACATTCTTAATTGCAGTAATCTCCTTACCTAAATCAAGGGAAATGACTTTATCTATAAGCACAAAGGGATATCGGTGTGGCAAATAATTTAAAATTTCATGAATGTCCATACTAATTTTTTTTGTCATCGATTCCATCCAGTTTTTTTATGTTTGAGGCAAATTTTAACCATTCCTTATGCTCAAGAAAAGGAGTGATTGAAGTATATCTATTTCCTTTCTTGCTTATTGATTTTGTAATCATTGTTCCAGCTGAAATAGTTGTATTTTCAGCAATTGATAAATGGCCTAATATCATAGCTGCCCCACCAATTTTACAGTTTTTTCCAATTACTGCACTGCCTGCAATTCCAACACATCCAGCTATAATTGTATTTTCATTGATAATGCAGTTGTGTCCAATCTGGACCTGATTATCAATTTTAACACCGGATTTAATAATCGTATCATCTAATGCACCTCGATCAATAGTGGTATTAGACCCAATATCGACATTGTCAGAGATAATTACTGTTCCAATTTGTGGGATCTTAAGCCAATTATTATCTTTGTCCTGAGAATAACCAAACCCATCAACGCCAATAGCAGCTCCTGAAAATATCTCGCAATTTGAACCTATCTTAACGTTATCACCAATAGTTACCTGTGGGTGAATTCTAGTTCCGCTCCCAATAAAAACATTAGCACCAATTGTTGTGTTTGCCTCAATAGAAACTAATTTTTCAAGAGTAATATTTTCTTTAATAACAACATATGGGCCCAGATGGACATCTTTATCAATTTTAGGATTTTTACCAATCAGAGCGGTCTTGTGAATGCCCACCACAATAGTAATTTTTTTTTTAAAGAAGTTAGCCGTTATAGCGAACGCAAGTTGAGGGTCTTCTACATAAATAGACGGCCCGTCCCAGTCATCGGAATCCTCTTTCCGAAGTATCATTAAGCCAGCTCGACATACTTTAAGTTGCCACTTTAGTTTTTTGTCCGAGTAGAAAGAAACCGAACTGGAATCTGCTGAGATCAATGAGGAGATATTATCAACCACTAACTGTGGATGAGTGGAATCACCATTTAATAGATTGGCAAGCTCTTTAGAGGACGCATTAGGCATTCTTTGTCTTTTTATTTCACTGAGCCCAACACTGTAACAATATCTTTGGTTACATCAATGCCATCGCTGGCATAAGCAACACCCTGATAAAGAATAAGGTCATACTTTTTATCTTTAGCAAACGTATCAATTGCAATATTTATTTTTCCTTGTAAGGCACTTATTTCCTCGCGCCTTCTTAAATTGATATCTTCTTTAAGCTCTCTTTCATCTCTTTGAATGTCAATTTTAGATAATTGTAATTCTCTTTGCTTTGCTTCTCTAGTAGCATCATCCATAGTTAAACTATTTTTTTTATAGCTAGCAGCCTTAGTTTCAAGCGCAACTATTGATTTTTTTAGCTTGTCTGTTTTGGCTTTAAATTCTTTTTCAAGTTTTTTGTTACTAATAGCGGTTTGAGGTGCCTGTTTTAATATTTGATTGATTTGAACAAACCCTATCTTCAGCTCCGCGTAAGTAGTGCCAATAAACATCGCCAAAAGAATCGTTAAGAATATTTTTTTCATATCATTTATCTCCCATTATTTAAATTAAAAATTGGTTCCCATTCCAAACTGAAAGCTTTCAGTTTTATCTAGGTTATCAGCATTTAGTGGCACTGCAAATGAAATTGCTAAAGGTCCAAAGGGTGATAGCCATAGGCCACCTAACCCAAATGAATACCTCATGTCTGACACTGCTATAGTGTCCTCAAACACTCCTCCTGCATCAAAAAAGGCGCTCATCCTCGTACTCTCACTTTTTTTCATCCCTGGAACAGGAAAGAATGTTTCTGCAGAAAACTGAATGGTTGATTTACCTCCATTGGTTATGTACTCCTTGTAATCACTATCATATACCTTTTTACCAACGGAGCCTTCCTTGTAGCCACGAACCGACTTTTGCCCACCTGCTCGGAATCGTTTGTAAAATGGAAGGACATCACCGCCGTATGCATCGGTATAACCAAAGTCAGTCTTTAGTCTTGTAGTAACAGCACCTGAAATAGGGAAAAATTCCTCGTAAGCAGCCCCCAATCTGAAATACTTAACATCTAAAACCGGAGCAGTTATATCGGCATTTAGTATAAATTTTGACCCCTTTGTAGGGAAAATTAAATTATCCCTTGTGTCTTTTTCAAATGCAGAGTAAAAAAGCCAAGAGCTTGTATCACATGTGGTTCCTGTGGTTCCTGTGCTTGTACAATAATTTTTATAGGCTGATGGGGCATTGCCAGTTAATTTAAGTTCCGTCATATCTAATGTGGTTCCTAATGTAACTGTATCGAACTCAGAAATTGGAACCCTAAAAAAAGTACCTGCACCATATGAGTTAGTTTTATAGTCAGCCTGGCCTTCCAGGTTTCCTTTAGTGTCAACATTTTTACTATATACGTTCCAGCCTCGAGCAATACCATCGTCTGTGAAGTAAGGGTCAATAATAGTTAAGCTGTAAACACTATTCATATCGCCAGTACTAACTGTTGTTGAAACACTATGTCCAGTGCCAAAAAAATTATCCTGAGTTACACTTAAAGTACCGACAACACCTTCACTTGAGCTTAGGCCAGCACCAACACTTATACTGCCGGTATTTCTCTCTGCTACACTAATATTGATATCAATCTGATCTGAAACGCCAGGTACACCTGGAGTCTCAATATTAATCGCATCAAAAAACTGTGTATTACTTAATCTGGTTCTTGATCTATCAAGATCTTCCTGCGAAAACCATGAGCCTTCTAACTGCCTCATCTCTCTTCGGAGGACCTCATCCTTTGTCTTCTCATTGCCAATCAGATTAATTCTTCTTACATAAATTCTCTTACCTGAGTCCAAAGTGAAATTAAAGTTTATTATGTTATTGACCTTATCGATATCTGGGATGGCATTAACATTAGCAAATGCATACCCATAATTTCCTAATCTATTACTCATTGCTTTAGTGGATTCATTTACAAGCTTCCTATTAAATACATCTCCTTCCTGAAAGGAAAGCTCACTTCTTAAACTTTCCAGGGTAACAGCTTCACTAGATTTAGATTTAACCTCTCCTGGTATCCTACCTGAGAGCTCTATAGTTCCAATTGTATACTTATCACCTTCATCAATATTAATAGCAATATAGATATTTTTTTTATTTTTTGAAATACTTACTATAGTTGAGTTTATCTTAAAATCAAGAAAACCTCTGTCCATATAGAATGACTTTAAATTTCCAAGATCACCAGATAATTGCTGCCTAGAATATCTATCATCTTTGTTATACCAAGATAAAAGATTTGTTGTTTTTAAGGATATTTGATCGAACAAGTCCTCTTTTTTAAACACACGGCTACCTACAATATCAATAGATTTAATTCGGGAAATACGGCCTTCCTCTATGTAGAAGTTGATATTAACCCTATTTCTTTCAAGGGGAACCACCTCAGCTACCACCCTTGCCGTGTATTTACCGCGACTTAAATATTGTTTTGCAATTTCTTGTTCCGCTTTTACAAGGTCGGACTTGTCAAAAACTAATCCAGTTGCAACATTCATAAATGCAAGCCCTTCATTTAAGCGCTCAGGTTGGAATATTTCAGTTCCGTAATAATTAATCTCATAGATTATAGGCCTCTCGCTAACTGAGATTATAATTGTCGACCCTTCTCTCTCAACAGATACATCCTTAAATTGTCCTGTTTTATATAACAAGCTTATTGTCTTCGAGAAGTCGATGCTACTAATGTCATCGTCAATTTCAAATGGAATATTACTGAAAACAAGCCCAGGATCTATCCTTTGAAGACCTTCTACCTTAATGTCAGAGACTCTGATATCTTCTTGGGAGTAAGAATTGAATGTAAGAATTAATAAAAAAGACAGTAAAAATTTAATCATTAACTATTCGATAAATTAAAAATGTGATTATATACTGAAATATAGTATTTATGCAATAAAATATTGCCCTAAGTGATTGAGAAATAACAATCTTTTCCCTTCAAAAAAAAAATTATATACACAATTTCTTAACCTCGACCTACTTTACAGTACAAGCTTTAAAAGCATTTAACTTTTAGGTATCAAGCTCTGAGCTTTAATTCTTGCTTCAGTATCAATAGAGAGAATATCATCTATATTGTTTGGATTTTTTGGAACCCATGACTGAAGAACTGAATCAATTAAGATTGGTATTTCAATAAATGGGATAATTTTTCTAAGAAATGCATCGACAGCTACTTCATTTGCTGCATTAAGAATTATGGTTGATGCCATGCCGCTAGAGAATGCTTGGTAGGCTAATTTCAGACAAGGAAATAAATTATTGTCAGGACTTTCAAACGTTAGGTCTTTTGCTTCTTCAAGCTTAATACCCTCAACGCCAGATTTAATTCTGTCAGGAAATCCAAGAGCATATGAAATGGGTATTCTCATATCTGGATATCCAAGCTGACTTATTAAACTCCCATCAAGATACTCAACAAAAGAGTGAATGATGCTTTGTGGGTGAATCAATACATTAATTTTATCAATTGGTATATCAAATAGATACGCCGCCTCAATTACTTCTAAGCCTTTATTCATCATAGTTGCTGAATCAATAGTAATCTTTTTTCCCATCACCCAATTTGGGTGATTAAGAGCAGCTTCTACAGTAACTTTAGATAGCTGGTCTCTTGTGAAGTTTCGAAATGGTCCGCCAGAAGCAGTTAATATTATTTTACTAATCGCATTATTGTTTAAATTATTATGGATAATCTGAAAAATAGCATTATGCTCGCTGTCAACAGGAATTATTTTTGCATTAAATTTTGAACATAAACCCATCATTAATGGGCCAGCCATAACCATAGACTCTTTGTTTGCCAAAAGAATTCTTTTACCATGCATGATTGCATCCATCGTAGGTAGCAATCCAGCAGAGCCAGAGATTGCAGCAACAACGTCTGTTGGTTCGTCTGCGCTTGCAATAGATCTATACCCATTTATTCCATATAAAATTTCAGGGGTATAAACATTTTTTAATAATGCATAAATTTTTTTTGCAGATATTTCATCCTTAGTTACGATAACCGAAGGCCTAAATTCAATAGCTTGAGCAAGCAATAAATCAGTATTTGTATATGAAGATAAAGCAAAAATATTGAATCTATCCGGATGTAATCTAACAACATCAAGAGTACTGCATCCTATACTTCCTGTTGACCCAAGAATTGATAGTGACCTCACAAAATAACCCCAAAGATATGTAAATAATTTAAGATTAGTGCAAAAATCGGGAGTGTTGGACAAAAACCATCAATTCTATCTAAAATTCCACCATGCCCAGGAATAATTGAGCCGCTATCTTTTAAGCCTGACATTCTTTTTAATAATGATTCGTAGAGATCCCCAAAAATACTCAATCCAGTTATGACTAAAGTTGCGGATATAAGTAGAAATAAATCAACTGATACATAAAAACTTAATAGAAAGGCAAATATAGCATTGAGAAAGAATGCTCCTAGTGCCCCCTCTATAGTTTTACCCGGACTGACCTCTTGCATAAGCTTATGTTTTCCAAATTTCTTACCAAATAAATACGCCCCAATATCGGCGATAAAAATAGATATAAAGATGAATAATAATAATAATTTATTATCTAAAAACAGCCAAACAACAGATATCCATAAAGGAACAATTAAAATAACGCCCAACAATACTTTCAGATTAGAAGGTACCAAAAATTTATTAAGCAGATGAAATGGAGCAATCAATAACCAAAAAAATAATGACGCAAACAAGATAATATTTATATTAGCTATATCGAAGTAGTAAAAACATATGAAGGCCGACAATGAGATTACCCATAGAAAAATTTTTTGCTTAAGCTTTAGATTAAGAACCGAGCCTAGCTCATAAAGAGCAATAATTGAAACAAAAGAAGAAAGAGCTATAAAGGCCCATGAGTTCAATACAAAAAAACTAATATATAAAACCATTAGCATTGATAGAGCAGAGATAACTCTTGTTTTAAACATTATTATGCGTCCATCAATGAACCAAAGCGCCTGCTTCTTGTTTGGAAAAAGTACAAGGCATTAATAAAAGTTAATTCATCAAAATCAGGCCAAAGCAACTCTGTAAAAAAAAGTTCTGAGTAGGCTAATTGCCACAACATAAAATTACTTAGCCTTTTCTCCCCTCCTGTTCTGATAAGTAAATCTATTTCCGGTAAGCCAAAAGTATCTAATTTTTTAGATAACAATTCTTCAGATATGACTTTCTTTTCTTTAGAGCTAATTATAAACTTATTTACTGCCCTTACTATTTCCGACCTTCCACCATAACTAATAGCAATGTTTAATCGCAATCCAGCATTTTTCTTACATTTTCGTTCAATATAGAGAATCTTTTTTTGAAGATTAGATGGAAGAGATTCTAAATCACCAATAAACTTAATTATTATATTGTTTGATTCAATCTTATCTTTTTCATCATCAATAGACCTAACGAATAGGGCTAGAAGAGAAGCAACTTCATTTTTGGGCCGACTCCAATTTTCAGTACTAAAAGCAAATAAAGTAAGACAATTAATATTATACTTTTTTGCTAAATTAATAACATTTTTTACTGTGTTAACTCCTTTAGTGTGGCCTGCGTCCCTTGGTAACAATCTTTTTCTTGCCCACCGACCATTTCCGTCCATAATAATTGCTATATGTTTTGGTAAATTTTTCGATTTAAGAAAAATTTTTCGAGAAAATAAAAAATTAAGAAACTTCAAATTTATATAACTAAAAGATCTTTCTCTTTCAGCTCAGTTAATTTATCAATCTCGCCGATAAATTGATCTGTATTTTTTTGAACCTCATCCTGAGCTCTCCGCTCATCATCCTCGCTAATTTCCTTCTCCTTAATTAATTTTTTTAGCGCGTCATTAGCTTCTCTTCTAATATTTCTCATGGAGACCTTAGCATTCTCTGCTTCTGACTTAACGACTTTAATTAATTCTCGTCTTCTTTCTTCTGTTAGCGGAGGCATTGGTATTCTAATAGTTTCACCGGAGGTTGCTGGATTTAAACCAAGATCACTCTCACGGATAACTTTTTCAATAACAGGAATCATTGTTTTCTCGTAAGGCTGAATATTAATTGTTGTTGAATCAGCAAGAGTTACACTTGCGACTTGCCCCAACGAAGTAAGCGATCCATAATAATCTACATTGATATGATCTAGAATTCCTGTGTGAGCTCTACCAGTTCGAATTTTAGAAAGATTAGATTTCAGTGAATCTAAACTTTTTTGCATTTTGATTTTAACGCTTGCTTTAATCTCTTCCATAAAATAATCTCCGTTTTATCAGATGACTACTCGGGTACCTTCATCATGACCCAGTAAAATATTCTGAAGTGCATCTTGTTTAAAAATATTAAATACTGCTACTGGTAACTTTTGATCGCGGCATAACGTAAATGCAGTTGCATCCATAATTTTTAAATTCTTTTGGATTGCTTCGTTAAAAGTCACGCTCTTATACATGACTGCATCTTTATTTGTTGACGGGTCATCTGAATATATGCCATCAACTTTTGTTGCTTTAATCATTATGTCAGCATTAATCTCCATCGCTCTAAGGGCCGCAGCTGTATCTGTTGTAAAAAATGGATTACCTGTTCCTGCAGCAAAAATAACAATCTTTTCATCTTCTAGATATCTTATAGCTTTTCCTCTTATATAGGGCTCAACGATTTGGTCGATATTAATTGCAGACTGAACGCGACTTATAAGACCTGCATGCTTCATTGCATCTTGAAGCGCAAGGGCATTCATTACAGTTGCGAGCATACCCATATAATCGGCAGTTGCTCTATCCATACCAGCAGCTCCAAGAGCCACACCTCTAAAGATATTTCCCCCACCAATGACAATAGCAATTTCAACCCCAAGCGACTTGATTGCCTTTATTTCGCTAACAATTTTATTGATTGTTTCAGGGTTAACACCAAAGGCATCATCACCCATCAAGGCTTCACCTGAAAGCTTAAGTAAAATTCTTTTATATATTGGTTTAGTCATAAAGTATTATGGTATCTGATTCGACTTAAAAAAAGGATTGTTAAAACAATCCTTTTTTAGCCCTTAGTAGCAGCAGCCACCTCAGCAGCAAAGTCAGTTTCTATTTTTTCTATACCTTCTCCAACGGTGAACATTGTGAACGAATGAAGAGTTGCATCATTCTTCTTTAGGAGCTCTTCAATGGTAACTTTATCGTCCTTAACAAATATTTGATTAAGTAAGGTTACTTCTTTCAAGAATTTATTGACAGTCCCATCAGCAATCTTAGTAAGCATCGATTCTGGCTTTCCAGCTTCTTTAGCTTTTTCAATAGCGACCCTTCTTTCGGTCTCTATAAGATCAATATCAATACCTGATTTATCAATGGCTTTAGGCTTTAAAGCCGCAACATGCATTGCAATATCAGTACCTAATTTCTCATTTCCACCTTCAAGGTCTAAAATTACGCCAATCTTTACACCATGAATATATGAGTGGAGCTTACCTTTCGCTTCGAGCAACTGGAATCTCCTTGGTGTAATATTTTCCCCAATCTTCCCAATAAGTAGCGTTCTCGCCTCTTCAACGTCAACTCCATTAATCTTTACTTTACTTAAGGCATCAATATTAGAAGGTTTATTTTCTAAAATAGCGAGAGCAAGATCACTTACAAAGCTCTTAAATTCATCATTTTTCGCACAAAAATCAGTTTCTGAATTAACTTCTAGAAGAGCACCTGTTTTACCGTCTTCACTTATTGAGGCTATAACTGCTCCCTCTGCGGCAACACGACTTGATGCTTTTGAAGCTTTGTTACCAAATCTTACTCTTAATAACTCTTCAGCACGCTGATTATCACCATCTGCCTCTGTTAGTGCTTTCTTACAATCCATCATAGGGGCATCAGTCTTCGCCCTTAAAGCCATTACCATACTCGCTGTAATTTCAGCCATTATATAAATACTCCAAAAAAAACCAAAAAATTTATTTAAATTTAAGTTGTTTCTTCAACTGGGTCATCAGTCTCAGCTAGAACTTCAGCTTCATCATCTGCTTCGTTTTTAGCAACCATTTTCGCAACTTCATTAATTGCGGTATTTTTACCTTCAAGAATAATATCTGCCATACCTCTAGCATAAAGACGAATTGCTCTACTTGAATCGTCGTTCCCAGGAATAACATAAGCAATATTTTCAGTGGAATTGTTGGTATCAACAACTCCGATAATTGGAATACCTAGCTTGGTCGCTTCAACAACCGCACCATTTTCATAACCTACGTCAATTACAAAGATTGCATCAGGCAATGCGCTCATAGTTTTAATGCCACCTATTGACCGCTCAAGTTTGTCATATTCTTTCTTTAGATTTAATCCTTCTTTTTTAGTAATCTTATCTAAACTTCCATCTTCAAACATAGCCTCTAATTCAATTAACCTTTTGATTGATTGCTTAATAGTTTTAAAGTTGGTCAGCATTCCACCTAGCCATCTATGATTTACGTAAGAACAACCTGCTCTTAAAGCTTCTTCTTTAAGGATATCTCTGGCTTGTCTTTTTGTACCAACAAATAGAATTCGGCCTTTATTCGTAGCAAGGGTTTTTGCAAACTTCATAGCCTCTTCAAACATTGGAAGAGTTTTCTCAAGATTTACAATATGAATTTTGTTTCTATCGCCAAAAATATATGGTGCCATTTTTGGGTTCCAATAACGGGTCTGGTGTCCGAAATGAACGCCCGCTTCTAACATTTGTCTCATTGTTACTGACATAACTTATCTCCTATTAAGGGTTATCACTTCATTAAACTTAAAAATGACCATGTTGATTATAAAATGGCACCCCTAAACTAAATTTAATGGGTTATAGTTTTTCGCAGTGCGAAAGCCCGCTATAATAACATATTAATTAATATATTTTACCAAATATGACTGTCAACATTAAGACCAAAGAAGATATCAAAAAAATGCGGATTGCTGGCAGGTTAGCATCAGAAGTCCTTGATTATATAACAAATTTCGTAAAGCCTAATATATCGACTGGAGAGATTGATAGGCTATGCCATGAATATATGGTCAGCATACAAAAAACTATTCCAGCACCTCTTAACTACGCTCCTCCAGGACACAGCCCCTACCCTAAGTCAATCTGTACCTCAGTAAACAATCAAATATGTCATGGGATACCGGGTGAAAAAATTTTAAAGAAAGGTGATGTTATTAATATAGACATAACAGTGATTAAGGATGGATATCATGGTGATACAAGTAGAATGTTTTATGTCGGAGAGCCTTCAATACAAGCTAAGCGCTTATGCGAAATCACTTATGAGTCAATGTGGCTAGGCATTAAAAAAGTTAAGCCAGGAAATTACTTGGGAGATATAGGCTTTACTATACAAAAACATGCAGAACAAAATGGATTCTCAGTGGTTAGAGAGTTTTGTGGTCATGGAATTGGTAAAGTATTTCATGAGGATCCCCAGGTACTTCATTATGGGAACCCAGGCCAAGGACTCAAACTTGAGGCTGGTATGGTATTTACTATCGAACCCATGATTAATGCTGGAAAAAAAGATATTAAGATGCTTCCTGATGGATGGACAGTTGTAACAAAAGACCGCAGCCTCTCAGCGCAATGGGAACATACCATTCTCGTAACAGAGGAGTCATATGAGGTTATGACTGTCTCAGATGGAACCCCTCTTCCCTTCTAGCACTAAGAATAAATGTATATACAAAAACTTAAAGAAACATTACAACAAAAATCTCAAACACTAGGTAAGAAATTTTTAAGCAACCATCAAAGTCAAATATTTCTATCGAAACATACAAGGTTAGTTGACGACTCACTGAAAAAGCTTTGGAATGCAAGAGATATTAAGGGTGGTCTTTGCCTTGTAGCAGTTGGTGGCTATGGAAGAAGTGAGTTATTTCCATACTCAGATGTTGATATTCTTGTTCTCTCAAACAACAAATTAACCAAGAATGAGTCTGAAAGTATTTCTGGGTTTATTATCGACTGTTGGGATCTTGGGCTAAAGATTGGTCACAGCGTAAGAAATATAAGCGAAGCAAGAGAGGAGTTTCATAAAGATATTACAACTGCTACAAACTTACTTGAAAATAGATTTGTAACTGGTGATCAAATAATTTTTAAAAAATTATTATTGTTAATTGATAAAGAAATATCAGTTGATAATTTCTATGCAGAAAAAATAAAAGAACAAACTAAAAGACATAAAAAATATAAAGACTCAGCATACCAACTTGAACCAAATATTAAAGAAAGTCCCGGAGGTTTAAGAGACCTACAAACAGTTATTTGGATTTCTAGTAGCCAAAAAAAAGGTAAGACAATTGAAGATTTATTAAAAAATAAGGTAATTGATAAAACTGAATTCAATAAAATAACCCTCCATAGAAACCGAATCAATAAAAGAAGAATTCTGCTTCATTTGCTCTCAAAATCTACTGAAGATCGCTTAAGTTTTGACCTCCAAAACCAACTAGCAGAAGCATTAGGTTATCAAAGTAAAGATAATAGGAAAGCAAGTGAAATTGTTATGAAATACTATTATAAATCAATAAACTATATTATATTATTTAATGAAATTCTCTTAAAAAGACTAGACCCCAAAAAATACTCTACGTCCGAAATAAATCATCCAATTAACTTTATTAAATACAACAATCTATTAGAAATAAAAAGTGGGACGAATAAGCAATTAATTAAGTATTTATTCGCCCCATTCTTAATTATGCAGCAAGATAAAGATATAGTTGGTTTTGGGCCGAATCTTCTAGGGGCACTCAATAATGTATCAAAATTAATAGACTCAAAAGTGCGGGACCAGAAAAGTAATCAAGATTTTTTTCTTAAAATACTTAAAGGAGAAAATAAGGTAAACCGGACCCTTCGTCTTATGAATAAAACTAATGTGCTTGGAAAGTTCATACCTCAGTTCGGAAAAGTTGTTGCACAAATGCAGCATGATTTATTTCACATCTATACCGTTGACGAACATACACTAAATTTAATTGAAAATATTAGGCGCTTCAGCAAGTCTAATCTTAAACATGAGTTTCCAGAGTGCTATAAAATATTTATTAATTTTAAAGATCCGGAAATACTTTATCTAGCATCAATCTTTCATGATATTGCTAAAGGTAGAGGTGGTGACCATTCAGAATTAGGTGAAAAAATAGCTCGTCGTTTTGTTAGGACTTACAACCTAAGCGGGGAACATAAAAGTATGATTCCGTGGTTAGTCAAAGCACACCTAAACATGTCAAACATAGCCCAAAAAAAAGACCTCTCCGATCCTGAAATCATTAATAGCTTTGCAAATTTCGTTGGAAATCAGAGAAATCTAGATGCACTTTATTTACTAACTGTGGCAGATATAAGGGCTACAAGCCCACATGTATGGAATGAATGGAAATCCTCACTTTTAAGCAACTTATATAATTTAACAACAAAAAATCTTTCTAGAAGATCACTTTCAATTAATGAAATAATTAAAATTAGAAAAAGTTCAGCAGAAGATATTCTAAAAAAATATAAAGTCAACAAAGCTGATTACATAAAGCTATGGACGCATTTTGGACATGATTATTTTTATAGATTCGAAGAGCAAGATATAGCATGGCATACAAGACTTTTACTACCTCATTTAATGACAAGTGAGCCAATTGTCAGGGCTCACCATGGAAATTATGGGAATGGTATCGAGGTAATGATATACACAAAAGATTCTAGTGCACTTTTTGCAAAGATTATAAAATTTTTTGAGGAAATAGATGTTGAGATTATGCAGGCGAGAGTATTTACAACAAGTCATGGGTATGCGCTAGATATATTTAGTTTAATGATTGAATCAAGCTCAGATTTTATTTTTGCAGACCTTTTTAAGATGGTTGAGAAAGACCTCACAATTGCCATTAAAGAGAATTACAAGTTAAATAAAACAATGTTAAGTAAAACAATGTTAAGTAAAACAAAACAAGCTATTCACCATAATTTTGATACAGAGGTTAGTTACCATAAAAATAAAGAAGGTAATTTTGAGCTGCAAATTATTACAGATCAAAAGTCAGGCATTCTTAATCTAATCTCTAACGAAATTAATTTTTTTGGCTTCTCAATTAACGATGCAAGAATAAATACACTAGGAAACAGAGTTGAAGATTTATTTGTTATTTCCTCAGATAAAAAACAAATCACTGCAGAAAATCTGACTGTTTTAACTGCAAATTTAAGAGTAAAATTAGAAAATGAAATTTGACTTTGACAGAGCTGATATAGATAGAATTATTGAAATGGCATGGGAGGACAGAACCTCCTTAGATTCTATTTACAGGCAATTTAACTTAAAAGAAGATTCACTCAAGCTTTTAATGTCAAAAGAGCTAAAAGCTTCAAGTTATCGATTGTGGCGCAAGAGGATGAAGAATAGTAATTTAAGGCATGAGGCCTTAAGGCCAAAAGGAATAACTAGGGCCTATGCTTCAAATCAATACAAACAAAAGAATTAATTAATTACCGATTAACTAGAATCTTCTGCCATTTTTTAACGCCAATCTGATGAATAGACTGTCCATCAGTATCAACTGCAACTGTTACAGGCAAATCTTTAACTACAAACTCATAAATTGCTTCCATTCCTAATTCAGGAAATGCTAACACTTCTGCTGATTTAATAGCTTGTGAAACTAAAAATGCTGCCCCCCCTATCGCAACAAGATAGGTTGCTTGAAATTTTTTAATTGACGCTATGGCATCAGGACCCCTTTCAGCCTTGCCGATCATACCAAGAATGCCATAATGATTTAGCATTAACTCTGTATAACTATCCATTCTAGATGCAGTTGTCGGACCTGCTGGTCCAATAACTTCATCTCCAACAGCTTCGACTGGGCCAACATAGTAAATAAAACGATTAGTAAGGTTTAAATTATCAGGTAATTTCTCATTTGATTCTGCAATTTTTTTTAGCTTCTTATGGGCAGCATCTCTAGCAGTAAGAATTTTTCCAGATAATAAGAGACTTTGGCCAACCTTCCATTTTGAAATTTCTTCCTTAGTAATATTATTTAAATTCACTTTAGTAACATCTTCATTAGGCTTCCACACTTCTTTGGGCCAAAGGTCTAAATTTGGGGGTGAAAATTGAGCGGGGCCTCTTCCCTCTAATTTAAAGTGAGTATGTCTATTGGCTGCACAATTTGGAATTATCGCGATGGGAAGAGAGGCTGCATGAGTTGGGTACTCCAATATTTTAACGTCCAACACAGTTGTTAGGCCGCCTAAACCCTGCGCGCCAATTCCAAGCTTGTTAATTTTTTCATAAAGCTCAAGCCTTAACTCTTCTAACTTATTGCTCGGCCCCAAATCTCTCAATTGTTGAATATCAATAGGACTCATCAATGATTCTTTTGCTAATAAAACCGCCTTATCCGCTGTACCGCCTACACCAATACCCAAAACACCCGGTGGGCACCATCCTGCTCCCATTTTAGGGATAGTCTCAAGTATATGATCAACAACATTGTCAGATGGATTTAACATTTTCAAATGAGCTTTATTTTCAGAGCCCCCACCCTTTGCAGCTACTGTAACTTCTAATATTTCACCTTTAACAAGGCTGATATGAGTTATTGCAGGGGTATTATCTTTAGTATTCACTCTTTTACCCAGAGGATCTTCGACAATTGAGGCACGAAGCGGATTTGAAGGATCAAGATAAGCTCTCTTTACTCCCTCATTCACCATCTCCTCAACAGTTAAATTAGATTCCCATCTAACCTCCATACCCTGCTTAATAAAAACAGTAACGATTCCTGTGTCCTGACAGATGGGCCGATTTCCGTAAGCAGACAGTTTAGAGCTCGAAAGAATTTGTAAAATAGCATCTTTTGCAGGTTCTGACTCCTCCAAATCATAGGCTTGTTTCAGAGCGACTATAAAATCTTCTGAGTGGTAGTAAGAGATATATTGCAGTGCTGATGCAATAGAGTCTACAAAATCTTTTTCTTTAATTACTGTCATTATCGTATGGCTGAAAATTCTATTGTGGTTGATCGGCTGATATATTTTGTTAGTATTTTACCTTTTTCGTAGGTGGAAAATCTTTGATAATCTAATGATTTTTTAGGGCTCATAATTTATTCTAATTCGGTTGCATAGTGATGATTTTCAGTAAGGCAAAGCCCAAGACGCCATTCAATAGGAGTATTTTCATAGGTAAACGAGACACGTTCCACACTCAGTATAGGAGTACCAACAACAACACCTAGTATTTCTGCAGCCTCACTGTTTGCACCAACAGCACTAATCTTCTCTTTAGCGTGGAGTATTTGTGTACCAAAGTCTATTTCGTACATTCGATACATAGAGCCTTTTTTTTCAATTACCTTCTCAGATGTTAGTCCACGAAAACGAGATGCAGGGACCTTTATTACATCTAATATCAAGGGCTTTTGATTGAATGTTAGAACGCGCTTGATAGAAACTATAGTTGATGCATTGTTTATATTTAGAGTCTTGGCTAAACCATTACTGACATTTCCTTTTTCAAAAGACAGCAGTTTATTATCAAGCTTTTCTTTAAATCCCAGGCTTGAGGTGAGCCTGAGAAATCGTAATTGATTATTCTCTTCATTGTGACTAGCAACAAATGTTCCTTTGCCCTGTCTTCGTATTAATATTTTTTCTGCTGAAAGCTCATCTATCGCTTTTCTTACTGTTCCCTGACTAACACTAAAGGAGTATGCTAATTCAATTTCACTCGGAATTGACTCTCCTGGATGCCATAATCCTTCTACTAGACTTTCAGTAATTTTTTTTTTAATTTGTATATATAATGGATTCACTCACTTTCCTTCTAATAATAAATCATTTAATCAACTCTCTATATCTTATATAAGAGTTAAAAATATATCAATCTATATTGGAAGGGTTAACCTAGCAAATTTATTTTAATTGATTGGAGTTCGAGCTTATAATTATTATATGTTTCGTAAACATCTAGTGCAGATTGGTTATACCAATAACGACTGTTAGCCTCGTCACCTTCTATTTTATGAAGAACAGCGTGAATCAGTTGCGCAACTGGAGAGTTGATATCCTGGACAATCTTATGAGCAGCCTCCCAGTCATCTTCCAGAAGAAGCAGGTCAATAGCTTCAAGACACTGCTGATCAAATACACTCATCTAAAAGCTTTTCTTGCTCAATTCTGTACTCACAATTAACCTTATGTTTTTCTAATAAGCCATTGATTTTTAATGATTCTTCTTTACAAAATTTACATCTATAGTTATTTACTGCGGGGTCTTTTTTTTCCTGAGGGTAATCGATATAAAAGTTTTTTCTCATAATACATTCTATCAAAAATTATATAATACCCCAACATTAAATGACCTACCCATTCCCGGTGCCGCAACCCCATTACTGACTCCAGTCATCATTGTCGCACCCTGTCCTACGTATGTTCCGCCAAGTGGATCACTATACTTCCTATCAAAGATATTTATTAGAGAAAGGTTAACTATTAGACTCTTATAGGAGTAATTACTGGCAATATTAACCAAACTATACCCAGGTGTCTGGTGTTCATTACGAACAGAGGAAACTCTTTCCTTCCTTTTTATTGAAACTAACTCTAGACGATTTTGCCATGACCCAGAATTTTGCTCCAATGCAACCTTAAGATTCAATGGCATTATTCTATAAAGATTGTCATGAGTATTATTATTCCTTCCTCGAACATATGCCAGTGAGCTCGTAACCTTCAGATCCCCTAAATTCTTAAAATAACCGAGATTTTTATACCCACTAATATCAACCCCATGAATTCTTGCAGACTGATTGTCAAAACTTAATGTACTAAATCCATCTGATCGACTCATACAGCTTTTACCTACGACACTGCAAGCTACTGCGTCGATATAGTCGTTAACATATGTAAAATAAGGGTTAATTTTAACTTGGTAATCTTGTTTTTTATAGTCATGCCAATCATTTGACCATGAAATAGTATGAGCTGTTTCTGAGGATAAATTAATATTACCTACATAACCATTACCATCCCCATACGAATTATTCATATTAGCCGCCATTGTCCAAGTCGACCAGGTATATCGCTCATAAAGGTTTGGACTTCTATTTTTAATTGCATAGCCTAACTCTGACGTAAGCGTTGGTGAAATAATATATTCTGAAAGTGCAGTTAAATCTAAGTTATGATTAATTTTTTTCCGGTCGCTGGCATTAAAGGAAGCTGAATTTGCCTTCTGACTATTCGTCATGCCACCATAAGTGTTTACATCAGCGTACCCATGCACCTCCCCCGCATCCATCCTAACCATTCCATACCGTAACCCGAATGAAGTCAGTAGATCTGGCTGCCATGAATGAGTCAATTCACCATAAAAATCATAACGATCGCGAGTGCCATTATTAATATTTATAAAAGTATTCGGAGACATACTCCCTGTACCACTGGCTGCCCATAAATCATCTAATCGGTAGCGCTGGATTTCAGAACCAACTGTAAGAGTATTTTTTTCATCTAGAATAATATCTCCCTTTATAGTAAAACCCAAATTCAACCCTTCACTATCCATTGGATTGCCAGCAGCATTATTTGAATACCAATATTTTTTATCTGGGCCAAAATTCATTGCGTGATCAGTGTTTTCAATATAAGCACGAGCCTCGATATCCCCCCACCTAAATTTATCTGTGTACTTTAAATTAATACTTGTACTATCATTACCAGTAATGTCCATCCTTTGATTAATAAGGCCTTGATAAGGAGAATGCTGCGAAGAAACCTTAAGGTTTAATTCTGATGAGTCTTGTTTTAATCCAAAATTAAATAGATGGTTAGAGATTTTATAGGCAGAAGAACCAGCTATATCTCCATCAATCCAACCCCGCCCGCTAACACTTGCTCCTGGCTTAAAATTAGCGGCTGAACTATAGTTTCTAGCCTCAGTATAATTACCACTATACTTAAAAGAAGTTTTATCGTTAGCAATAACTGCATTAATGTTAGTGCCAAGGGATTGATTATTACTTCGATAAAAACTTTTAAGACTTACTTTTTTGATAATTTTGTCAGAGCTTGAATATTCTGGATTTTTTGAATCAACAATTACAGTACCTCCAATGCTGTCCCCACCCATGCTGACCGGGGTAATTCCTGCAAAAACCTTAAGCTCACTAATATTATTGATATCAATATATGAAAATGGAGAATTTGAATGGCTTGCGCACCCTGATATGAGATCCATCCCATCAACCCTAACCTTAATCCGATCGTCTGCAAGGCCATGTATAACAGGCATTCCTAATGCTCCAGCGTTTGATACATTATTTGTACCTACAAAATAATTCAATAATGAGCCCGCATCGCTCGAATCTATTGCCCCGTGAAATATTTGATTATTATTAAGAGCTTTTCCCGACGACATATCGTCATTATTTAGTGGGTACTGAACGTTAATAACATCCGAATTAATCTGAACCTCAGCCAATACATAATTGAAGCTTAAAAAAGGTATAACAAATAATAAATATTTGATTTTTATTAATTTTTTTTGCATGCTTAACACCTAAAATATAAAAAATACAACTGCCCCCTCTGTTTGATTGGGAAATTGGTAATAATTTAAAATCTAGGCTTTAGGTGGGGCGTTTGGAAGTAAAGTGAATAGAAAATATTTGTAGATGGATTGTGGATTATAATTACTAGAAGGCTTAGCTAAGATGTGGTTATTTTTTATGCTTATAAAGTTATATCTGTATGGAATTATCTTGTCAGATAATAAAGAGCAATAGCTGCAATGCACCATTGGGTGTATGTCATCACTGCCATTTGAATCATTGCCATTGACAATCTTAATGCCTGAAGAGGAACAAATAACGTCATACTGCTCTAACTCATTTGACAAGGGACTCGCTTGAGTTATTAATGGGGCCAATGTAATGAAGAGAATAGCTAAAATTGCTATCCAATATACGTCTTTATTTTTACTTAGCTTTAGCATGGGATGGATTTTAAAGGAAAATATAATAGCCTGTCAAATATAGGGCATAAATAAAAAAACTAGTTATTCCAGAGCTTTGTTTTAGTTATTGTAAGTAACCCTATAAAAAATATTAAGAAAAGTCCTAGTGACAAGCCAAAAGTTGAGAACCATAGTACAGGTACAATTAACCCTGCCACAATAGAGGCAAAAAACATCTGTGAGAATGCTTGCCCAGATGCTGCAGTACCTCTCATCTTCGGAAACTGATCTAACGCTGCAATTGAAATAACAGGCATCACCGCAGCCATTCCAATATTATATAATGCAATGAATCCAATATTAATTGTGGCTTCGTTTGCAAAAAAGGAACAAAACAATAGATTTGATGAAACAATAAGAGTCATCCAATAATATCCGACTCGAAGAAGCTTTGTAGGGCTAATACTACCAGCTGCCCTTTTAGCAACAAATGAACCAATCATCATTCCAATTACAGTAGGTATGAACAAATAACCAAATTGCTGGAAAGTAAAGCCCAAATGATCCATAAGAAAAACTGGACTTGCTAAAACATAAATAAAAAAAGCAGAAAAATTAGCAGAAATAGCGACAATCAACAATAAAAATTCCTTATTGGATATTAATGACTTATATCTATCTTTAACATTAGCAAATGAAAATGGGAGTCGGTTATTAATTGGCATTGTTTCTGGGAGCACATAAGAACTCATAATTATCATCATAGCTGCATATAAAGCCAGAAAGATAAAAATAGCATGCCAATCAAACCCAAGCAATAAACCACCAATCATTGGAGCAATTGCTGGAGCTATACCAAAGATAATTTGTATAGTTGCCATCACCCTTTGTGCTTGTGGTCCTTCATATAAATCACGAACCATAGCTCGAGCTACTACATTGCCGGCACCGCCGCCAATTCCCTGAAGAACACGAAAAAACCATAGTGACTCTACAGATGTAGAAAGAGCGCAGCCTATTGAGGCCACAAAAAATAAAGCAAGGCCCCATTGAATAGTTTTAATTCGTCCTATTGAGTCTGATATTGCTCCATGAAACAAAGTCATAACCGTATATGGAACTAAATAAAATGTAAGAGATTGCTGAATAAATTCAGGTGAAGTTAAAAAATCATCAGCGATAATATGGAATGCAGGTAGGTAAGTATCGATTGCAAAGGGCGCCAAACTTGCAAGCATTGCAAGCGCTATTACTCTTGAATTAAAGAAAAGTTGCATTATAAATTCTTACTTAACTTAAGGCACAGAATGAAAGCCTGCTAAACGGTCGTTCTCTTCACCCTCATTAATTCTTTTTGAGTTCTTGTCTGTTCTAAATATTATTGGTTGGGCCTGTAATTCAGGATTTTGTGCGTCAATAACTGCTTTCTCAATTACATGTCGATTAGGGGAAAGCGTACAAACAGGATCAGCGCTCTCAGCATCACCTGTTAGCAAAAATGCTTGGCATCGACAACCACCCAAATCATTTTCTTTTTCTGGGCATGATCGACATGGCTCTTTCATCCAATCATCACCCCGAAACTTATTAAACGCAGGAGAATCGTACCAAGCGCCTTTAATAGGGTCATCTTTCACATTTGGGAATTCCAGATTTGGGATTACTCTCGCAGAATGGCAAGGAAGTACATCTCCATTGGCAGTCACAATCATAAATACCTCACCCCAACCATTCATACATTTCTTAGGTCTTTCTGCATAATAATCAGGTACAACAAAGAAAATCTTCATTTTATTACCAACACGATCGCGATATTGGTTGGTTACCAATTCTGCATGATCGATTTGTTCTTTTGTTGGCATTAGCTGGTTTCTATTAATTAAGGACCATCCATAATATTGAGTGTTAGCAAGCTCAACGTAGTCCGCCCCAAGTGCCTCCGCCATCTCTAATATTTCTTTTATATGATCAATATTGTAGCGGTGAATTACGACATTTAATACCATCGGGTATCCCCTGTCTTTAATCATAGCTGCTACTTTTTTCTTTAACTTAAAGGTATTTGTATCTGTAATAAAATTATTAATTTCTTCGGTTATATCATGCATCGACAATTGAATATGGTCCAGTCCACCCTTCTTAAAAGCATCAATCCTTTTATCAGTTAGACCAACCCCAGATGTAATTAAATTACTGTAGTAACCAAGCTGATGAGCTTCCTCGACTATTATCTCAATATCATCACGAAGTAACGGCTCACCACCTGAAATTCCAAGTTGAGCTGCACCCAATTCTCTGGCCTGGTTAAGCACACTTATCCATGATTGTGTATCTAATTCATTCTGAGTATGTTTATCATAGTCCGTTGGGTTATAGCAAAATGCACAATGGAGTGGGCACCGATAAGTAATTTCTGCCAGCAACCAAAGGGGTTGTGTAGTTGTTGTAGCGCTTGAAACGCCATTATTTTGATCAGCCATATTTAGTATCCTTAATTAACCTTCTCTATCCAAGCTTTCTCTAATGCTAGCTCTATCATACCAACAATATCTTTTTCAAGGCTTGGGGTATCTGGAAATTTTTTTGTTAACGATTCTGTAATAATCATTATTGTAGATTCACCATTAATTAGATTTAATACTTCCCCTGCTCCGCCATTAAGCTTAACCATACCCTCAGGGAAAAGAATTACATAGCAATCTTGGGCTTTTTCCCATTGAAATCGATGATGAGCTGCAATTTTATAAATATCCGCACTTTGAATTGTCATAATTTTAATTTATTGGTTGCCTTAAATAATCTCGATCTTCTACTTTAATATTTGAAGATGCAAGCATGATTGAGTCAGCAATCACCCATAAAACGTTAAGCTTAAATTGTAATATCTCAAGGGCCTGCTCCTGAGTTTCTCTAGTTCTACTGAAATAGTCTAGTGTTACTCCTAGTCCATGCTCCACATCTCTTCTAGCTTCAGTTAGCCTTTTTTTGAAATAAATTAGACCTGACTCATCTATCCAGGGGTACATTTTAGGCCATGAGCTAATTCTCTGTTGGTGAATATGCGGGGCAAATAGCTCAGTTAAGGATGAGCAGATTGATTCTTGCCACGAACGCTGCTTAGCAAAATTTATGTAGGCATCAACAGCAAACTTCACTCCAGGACTAACATGCTTAAGAGAAGTCACATCCTCTCTTTTTAACCCTACTGCTTGTCCTAAGTTTATCCATGCCTCAATACCGCCAACAGCATCACCCTCTCCATCATGATCAAGAATTCTTACTATCCATTCTTTTCTTATGTCTTTATCTGGACAATTAGATAAAATTGCAGCATCTTTTAAAGGGATACTAATTTGATAATAGAATCGATTTAGAACCCAACTTTGAAGCTGTTCTTTTGATAATTTCCCCTCGTACATCATCACATGAAAGGGATGGTAAATATGATAACCCTTACCCTTCTGTCTTAACTTTTCTTCAAATTCTTCTCTAGTCCATGGCTTAGTCATTAAATGTATCCTTTAAATAATAATATCCATACCGTCATACGACACCTCAATATTATGAGAATTCAGTAATTTTCTCTCATCTGAGTCTTCTCTTAGAATTGGGTTGGTATTATTAATGTGTATTAAAATTTTTCTTGGCTTTTTAAGGTTACTTAATGTCTCCATTATCCCGCCTTTGCTTGATTGATCCAAATGACCCATCTCGCTAGCCAACTTATCATTAATGCCATGTCTGGACATTTCATCATTAGTCCATACAGTTCCGTCAATTAAAACTACATCAGCATTAGCCATATAGTCCAAGACATGACTTTCAATAACCCCTAAGCCAGGAGCATAAAATAAATTCGTACCTGTTTTCGTATCTTCTATCTTATATCCCACATTGTCTCCAGGGACAGTGTTATGCCTATGAGGAGAATATGGAGGTGCTTCACTCTTTAGAGGAACTGCAGTAAAAATTAAATCATCTGCTTTTGGGATTGTGTAGGAGTCTTGTTCAGTTGAAACCTCATGCCAATTAACCCCTCTAAAATGACCTAAAATATTAAATATTGGATAGCCAGTTGTCATATCTTCATAAACTGACTTTGTACAGTATATATCCCATGGTTTATCATGCTCCCTTAGTATCAACAAGCCTGTGGCATGATCTATTTGCCCATCAGTTATTACAATAGATGCTATGCCTGTATCTCGGATTTTTCTTGCTGGCTGAAGAGGTGGAAATGACTCAATTTGTGCTCTTATATCAGGGGATGCATTGAATAAAATCCAATCAACTCCGTTAGAACTAACAGTTATAGAAGATTGTGTTCTTGCTTTTAAATTTGGATTCTTTGCCCTTAAACCTGCGCAATTTTCGCAATTACAATTCCATTGAGGGAAACCACCACCGGCTCCAGAACCTAAAACTCTGATATGCATACTATTTCCAAGTCATTATTGATTTAATGGATGAATATTGAATGACTCTAAGTAAACGTAACAGAGGAAAATATCTATTCCAAACTCATGAAATCCATGAGTTAGTCTGAAATAGTGCGGCCTAAAATCTTAGCAATAGCTGATAATTCACCCATTAATGTTTTAAGTTCATCTGGATTGATTGCCTGATCAGCATCACACCAAGCCTCGCAAGGGTTAGGATGCATTTCTACCAAAAGGCCATCAGCACCTGCAGCAATGCCTGCACGAGATAATGCAGCAACCATCCACGCCTTGCCGCCTGAATGTGATGGATCAATAATGACAGGGAGATGTGTTTCTTTCTTTAAGACTGGAATAGCAGTAACATCCAGGACGTTTCTGTAATAAGTTTCAAATGTTCGGATACCTCTCTCACAAAAAATAATATTATGGTTACCCCCAGCAGCAATATATTCAGCGGCCATTAACCATTCTGAGATTGTTGCTGACATACCTCTTTTGAGAATTACTGGTACATTAACTTTTCCAACCTCTCTGAGCAGTTCAAAATTCTGCATACTCCTAGTACCAATTTGGATAACATCAACTTTTTGCTCAAGAAATTTATCGAGGTGTCTAACATCTAACAACTCGGTAACAATAGGAAGCCCTTCCTTATCTGCTGCTTTTCGAAACATATCAAGCCCATCAAATCCTACGCCCTGAAAGGAATATGGGCTTGTTCTTGGCTTAAAGGCTCCACCCCGCATTAATTTAACGCCTGCTGCCTTAACTGCTTTGGCAGACTTCTCCATTTGATCAGGAGTTTCTACAGAGCACGGTCCAGAAATAATTTGTATGTGCTTACCGCCAATCGGGTGGCCAGAGATATCAATCACTGAATCTTGTTTGTGCCATTCTCTAGCGACAATCTTATAAGGCTTTACTATATGAAGGGCTTGTTCAACGGCAGGAAGTGACTGTAATAGCTCAGGGTCTAACAGACGCTCGTCACCTACCGCCCCTACTAATGTTTTTTCTATGCCCTTAGAAATTGTTGCTTCCAAACCTTTTTGCTTAATACGAGAAACAACATTCTCAATTTCTTCCTCAGTAGCAGTGTTATTCATAACAATAATCATATTTGAATCCTAAATATTACAATTACTCAAAATTTTTATAAATTTATCATTTTCTAACTCTAAACCAATACTAACTCTTAAAAATTTCGGCATTTTATAATTGGCAATCTGTCTGACAATAATACCGTTTTTTAGTAAATGCTGATAATACATCATTGCAGCCTGCTCGTCTTCAAATTTAAAAGCTATAAAATTTCCGTATGACCTAATAAAGTCAATTCCTAAACTGGAAAAAGCAGTTGTTATCTGTTTCATTCCTATATTATTTATATTCTTACTTTTAGTAATAAAGTCATCATCATCTAATGATGCTACAGCAGCAATCTGTGCGAGATTATTTACATTAAAAGGCTGGCGAATTCGATTCATAACTTCAATAAGGTCAACGCTTGAAACTCCATAACCAAGTCGTAGACCAGCAAGCCCGTAAGCCTTGGAGAAGCTCCTAGAGATTAATAGATTTTCATATTTAGCAATCCAACTAAAGGCTTCAGACTTCAATTCATCATCAAGATATTCATCGTAGGCCTCATCAAGAACAACGACAATATTATTTGGCACATTATCTAGAAACGACCTTAATATGCTTTTATCAATTAATGTTCCTGTAGGGTTATTTGGGTTAGCAATATAGATAACTCTAGTTTTTTCATTAATTGCTAATAGAAATTGATCTAGGTCATGAGCATAATTATTTGCAGGAACCTCTATACCTTTTGCTCCAACAGCCTTAACAACAAGTGAATATACGGCAAAAGCATGTTCGGAATATATCGCCTCATCGTTTATAGATAGAAATGTCCTTGCTACAAGCTCTAAAATATCATTAGATCCATTTCCTAGAATTATCTGACCTGTCGCAATATTAAATTTTTTATTGATAGCCTGCTTCAAATAAAATGCATTGCCATCTGGGTACCTAGATACCTCATCAATGTTATCCTCAATAGCTTTTTTTGCTTTTGGGCTAATTCCTAAAGGATTTTCATTCGATGCAAGTTTGACGATATTTTTTTCTGGTATTTTAAGTTCTCGGGCAACCTCTTTGATTGGCCTGCCGCCTTCATAAGGTTGAAGTGATTTAATATAGTCGGGAATTACAATAGAAGTCATTTTTTTACTTAACGGGATATGAGCCTAAAATTTTCATAAATGAAGCTTTAAGCTCAAGTTGATCTAAGGATAATTTAACAGCTTTATCTTGGTAGTGTCCGTTTATATCTATAAAAAATACATATTCCCACAACCCTAATTTTGAAGGTCTAGACTCTAACTTTGTCATACTCACTTTGTTATCTGCGAACGGTGAAACAAGGTCTACAATCGCCCCAGGTTTATTTTTAGTTGCAATTACAAGCGAAGTTTTATCTTTTCCACTTGGCTTTACATCTTGCTTTGACAGAACTAAAAACCGGGTCGTATTATTAATTTCATCTTCAATGTTCTCAAATAATATATTTAAGCTGTATAAATCTGCCGCCTTATTACTTGCGATTGATGCAGAACTTTTATCTTTTGAAGACAGGCGAGCACCTTCTGCATTGCTCATTACCGGTACTTTATTAACGTTGGGTAAATTAATCGTAATCCAATCGTGACATTGTGCTAATGATTGGCCGTGAGCGTAAAGTGTTTTTATCTTATCAATTGATTTATTTTTAGATAACAAACAGTGATGGATTGGCAATATAATTTCACCACAAATTTTAAGGTCCTTCATCAGCAATAAATCTAGGGTTCTGCTAATTGCACCCTCGGTTGAATTTTCAACTGGTACAACGCCATAATGTGAGGTGCTTGATAGAACTGAGTTAAAAACTTCATCAATACTATCTGTTGGATTTAAATCAATATTTCTTCCGAATTGACCGATTGTGGCCTCCTCGCTAAATGTGCCAAGCGGGCCTAAAAATGAAACACAAATTTTCTTTTCAAGGGCTCGGCAATTAGAGATAATAGATTTAAAAATATCAATAATCCCCTCTTTGGATAAAGGACCTTCATTCAATGCTGTTAATGCAGATAAGATTTGTGCCTCTCTTTCGGGACGATAGATTACTCCATCATCTTTAGTCTTCCCAACATCTTTTGCTAGGTTTGCCCTTTTAGACAATAGCCCTAATAACTTCTTATCAACATTATCAATTTCAATTCTTAGTTTATTTAATTTTTTCTTCATTATTTAATTATTTTTTTCAAATCTGCGCATAAAATCAATAAGCTCAGTTACTCCATCTATATTCATAGCATTATAAATAGATGCCCTTAAACCACCAACCATTCTGTGCCCCTTTAATCCATATAAACCATTTTTCTCTGCCTCCATCACAAATTTATTTGTCAAATCATCATTAGTGATCCTAAAAGGCACATTCATTCTAGATCTATTTCCAACATCAATACTATTGTAATAGAAATCACTGGAGTCAATAAATTTATAGAGGACATTTGCTTTTTTAATATTTTCCTTCTCAATAAATTGCAGCCCTCCTCGAGCCAAAATCCACTTAAATACTAGGCCAGCAATATATATACTAAATGTTGCTGGCGTATTAATCATAGAATTGTTATCTGACTGTATTTTCCAATTAAGGGTCGTAGGTGTTTTTTTATCGGCTACGCTAATTAAATCATCCCTAGCTATTACGAGCGTTAATCCTGCTGGACCAATATTTTTTTGGGCGCCAGCATAGATAACACCATAATTTTCAATATCAATTGGTCTAGAGAGAATATTTGATGACATATCACATACTAAAGGGACATCATTAATATTTGGTGTATCAAAAAACTCTACCCCGTGTATTGTCTCATTCAAACAGTAATGAAGGTAGGCATCGTCCTTGGAGTATTTCCATTCCTTAGGATCTGGAAATTTTTTATATTCGACATGCTCAGAAGTAGCGCTTAAATTTACTCCACTAAATACTTGGGCATCATTAAACGTTCGTTTAGACCAGTATCCAGAAGCTACATAGCTGGCAGTCCTATTGTTAAGGAGATTCATTGGCACCATAAAATTTTGCGTCACTGCCCCACCTTGCAAAAATAAAATTTTGTAGTTATTTGGAATGCCAAGTAAGAGCCTTAAATCACTCTCAGCCTCCTCTATAATCGGAAGATACTGCTTACCTCTATGTGACATTTCCATCACCGACATTCCTGTTCCATTCCAATCTAAAAGCTCAGACTGGACTTTCTTCAAAACATCAGCTGGTATTGCTGCTGGGCCTGCCGAAAAATTAAATTTGCAACTCATCTTGGCCATCATCATCTATCTGATCAGTTTCAACAATCTTTTCAATTCCAGATAATTTTTCATCTTTTGATAAGTTAATTAGAGTGACACCTTGAGTGGCCCTACCTAGTTCTCTTATTTCACTAACCCTTGTTCGAATTAAAACTCCACCAGTTGTAATTAGCATAAGTTCATCATGATCGCCTACTAACTTAGCTGCTATAACGATTCCATTTCTATCGCTAACCTGAATAGCTTTAACTCCCTGCGTTCCTCTGCCTGATTTTCTGAATTCGGAAAGAACTGTTCTCTTACCAAAACCATTTTCAGTTGCAACCAATACTGACTGCTCATCAGAAGAAGCGATTAATAATGATAGTACCTGCTGATTTTCAACCAATTTCATACCACGCACGCCACGAGCATTTCGACCCATACTCCTTACATCATTTTCATCAAACCATACAGCCTTACCGCCATTTGAGACTAATACAATGTCATTACTACCGTCAGTAACTCCGGCACCAACTAGGAAATCTCCATTATCTAGTTTAATCGCTATAATTCCTGACTTTCTTGGGTTTGAAAAATCAGATAATGGGGTTTTTTTAACGGTTCCTTTTGCTGTTGCCATAAATATAAATTCATCATCAACAAAGTCTTTTACAGCAAGAATTGCATTTATTTTTTCGCCTGGCATTAATGGGAATAAATTAACAATTGGCTTACCTTTGCTAATACGACTGCCTTGTGGCACTTCGTATACTTTCAACCAATAGACTTGCCCCCTACTAGAGAAACATAAAATGTTGTCATGTGAGTTTGCGACAAACATTTGCTCAATAAAATCATCGTCCTTAGTTGTCATTGCCTGTTTACCGCGACCACCTCTTTTTTGAGCTCTATACTCATCGAGGACTTGTGCTTTTATGTAACCAGTATTGGAAAGAGTTACAACCATATCCTGAGGTGTAATAAGGTCCTCAATTGAGAGATCTTGTGCATTAATAACAATCTCACTCCTTCTCTTGTCTCCATATTGAGTTTTAATCTCGTCAAGTTCAATCTTAATAATTGTGGTTACTCTTTCAGCTTTTGACAAGATATCCATTAAATCTAGAATTGTATCCATGATTTCTCGGTATTCTTTGACAATTTTTTCTTGCTCTAAACCAGTTAAGCGCTGAAGTCTTAATTGCAGAATTTCTTGTGCCTGGTTATCTGAAAGCTTATATCCGTCTGGTTTTAAACCATAATTTTTTGACAAGCCATCTGGTCTTGATAAATCATCTGATGACTTCTTAAGCATATCCTCAACAACCTCCGACTTCCACAAACGATTCATTAATTCTTTTTTAGCATCTGGTGGGGTTGCTGCTGATTTAATAATTTTTATCATTTCGTCAACGTTAGCTAAAGCTACAGCCAATCCCTCTAAAACATGACCTCTATCTCTAGCCTTTTTAAGTTCAAATACTGTTCTTCGCGTAATGACCTCACGACGGTGCTTTAAGAATGCATCAAGAATTTGCCACAAATTTAATAATTTAGGCTGTCCATCTATAAGGGCAACCATATTCATACCAAAACTATCTTGAAGTTGGGTTTGTTTGTATAGATTGTTTAAAACTACGTCTGGAATTTCACCTCTTTTTAGCTCAATAACTACTCTCATTCCAGACTTGTCAGATTCATCACGCAAATCTGAAATACCTTCAATTTTTTTATCTCCTACCAGCTCCGCTATTTTTTCAATGAATGTCTTTTTATTTACTTGGTAAGGGAGCTCATCTACAATTATTGACTCTCTATTTCCCTTCTCAAGATCTTCAACGTGAGTTCTTCCTCTCATAATGACCCGACCACGACCAGTTTTATATCCATCTCTTACACCCGAGATGCCGTGAATAATTCCAGCGGTTGGAAAATCTGGGGCAGGAATAATTTCTATTAATTCATCTGTTGTAATTTCTGAATTTTTTAACATTGCCTGAAGGGCATCAATGACTTCTGATAAATTATGAGGGGGTATATTAGTTGCCATACCTACTGCTATACCTGAGCTACCGTTAATTAAAAGATTAGGTAACCTAGTAGGCATAACTAACGGCTCATGTTCTGAACCATCATAATTCGGGCCAAAATCTACTGTTTCTTTATCAAGATCGGCTAAAAGTTCATGAGAAATTTTAGACATTCTAATTTCGGTATAACGCATTGCTGCTGCATTATCTCCATCTACTGAACCAAAATTACCCTGCCCATCCACTAACATATAACGGAGGCTAAAATCTTGTGCCATTCGAACAATAGTGTCGTACACAGCTGTGTCGCCATGAGGGTGATATTTACCAATAACGTCACCGACAATTCTTGCAGATTTTTTATATGGTCGATTAAAACTGTTACTTAGCTCATGCATTGCATAAAGAACGCGCCTATGGACAGGTTTGAGTCCGTCCCTTACATCAGGAAGTGCTCGACCTACAATGACGCTCATTGCATAATCAAGATAAGATGTCTTCATCTCCTCTTCTAAGCTAACTGGGATTGTTTCTTTGGCGAATTGATCCATATTTTGAATTTATTTTAGTTGTCTAATTTATGTGAATTTAGATGTTATTTTATCATGTAACCAAGTTGAATAAAGTCGGTTTGACACTTATTTATTAAGGTAGCTTAAGTCGTCCTTAATGTCCTGAATATCCTCTAAACCAACTGCAATCCTAATTAAATTATCTGAAATTCCTACATCAGCCCTCTCTTTAACAGTTAATCTAGAATGTGTTGTTGAGTTTGGGTGCGTAATCGTAGATTTAACATCCCCAAGATTGGCTGTAATTGAAAGCATTTTAGTAGAATCAATGGTTTTCCATGCCTCCGATTTTCCTCCACCTACTTCAAATGAAACAATTCCACCACCAGATGATTGTTGCTTAGTCGCTAAATTATATTGAGGGTGAGACTTAAGTCCCGGATAATATACTTTTAAAACATTTTTTTGTGATTCAAGCCATAAAGCCAGTTCAAGAGCATTTTCGGAGTGTGCATTCATCCGCAGACTTAATGTTTCCAATCCCTTTAAGAATACCCATGCATTAAATGCGCTCATCGTAGGTCCGGCAGAACGCAAAAATGAATAGACTTCATACATGTCTTTTTTATTACCTAATACGGCTCCACCTAAGCATCGCCCCTGACCATCAATATATTTTGTTGCGGAGTGAATGATAATATCGGCACCAAATAAAATAGGTTTTTGTAGCGCTGGAGTGCAGAAGCAATTATCAACAACTAACTTAATATTGGACCCATGAGCTAATTCAGCAAGAGATTTGATATCGCAAATCTCAGTGAGTGGGTTTGATGGAGTTTCAACAAAAAATAGTTTTGTATTTTTCTTTATCGCATCAGACCACTCATCTAAATCAGTAAAGTTAACATAGGTAACATCCAAACCCCATCGGTGTAAAATATTATTTAAAAGCTGGACCGACGTACCAAAAATGCTTTTTGATATCACCACATGATCTCCACTAGTGCACAACGACATAAAGCAGGCCAATATAGCTGACATTCCACTAGAAGTGGCAACACATTTTTCTGCGCCTTCAAGAACAGCAAGGCGCTCCTCAAACATTGTTACCGAAGGATTTGTAAATCTAGAATATACATTACCGTCCTCGGAGTTTGAAAATCGATCAGCAGCTTCTTTAGCATCCTTAAAAACAAAACTTGATGTTAAAAATAATGCCTCTGAATGCTCACCCTCTTCTGTCCTTATTGTTCCAGATCTTATGGCGGCTGTATTAAATTTAGTTTTTTTCATATTTGAATATATTCAAAATTATATAATTTTACGGCAAAAAAAAACCCATTCAGCTATGATGGGTTATCATCGCTTTAGCTGTTATTTTTATAGCGCCCGCAAGCTGTTACTTTCAAATCGGCGCATCCATCTACATATTATGTAGAAAACTATGCTCTGCGTCAAGATACATCAAATTTATGCTTGCTCCTGACCAACCTCCTCGATTGAGGAGTTAATTAAATTTAAATCAAGCTGAGCAGAAGGGTTTGATGGTTTTTCATTAATTGTATCTTCTGACCTTCTTAATTCAATTTTATTTAGATAAGCTTCATCAATATCACCAGTAACATAATTTCCATCAAAACAAGAGCAATCAAAGCTTTTGAGTGAAGGGTTTTCTTTGGAAACGTTAGATTTCAAATCTTCCAAGCTTTGGTAAATTAAACCATCAGCACCAATTTCCTTACTAATCTCATCATCACTTCGTTCATGAGCGATTAACTCACTAAGCGTTGGCATATCAATACCGTAAACATTTGCAAACTTTACAGGTGGTGCTGCTGAAGCAAAAAACACTTTTTTAGCACCAGCGTCACGAGCCATTTGGACAATTTCTCTTGATGTAGTACCTCTAACAATAGAATCATCAATCAATAAAACATTCTTATCTTTAAATTCAAATTTAATAGGGTTTAATTTTTGACGTACTGATTTTTTTCTAAGTGCCTGGCCCGGCATAATGAAAGTTCTACCTATATACCGATTCTTAATAAATCCCTCACGAAAGTCTACCTTTAGATTTTTTGCAACCTGTTGCGCACAGGGTCTGCTCGTATCTGGTATTGGAATAACAACGTCTATCTTATTGTCACTCCATTCCTTTTTAATTTTTTTAGCTAATGTTTCCCCCATATTCAACCTTGTTTGATATACAGAAACTCCATCAATCATTGAGTCAGGCCTGGCAAGATAAACATACTCAAAAATACATGGGCTCTTTAAAGCGGAAGGGATACATTTTTTTGAATAAAAATTACCGTCCAAATCGATGAAAATTGCTTCACCGGGCTCAACATCTCTCAACAATTTAAAGCCCAGAACATCGAGGGCTACGCTTTCAGATGCAACCATATACTCAGGCCCATCCTCTGTCTCATTGATACCGATTACCAGTGGTCTGATACCATGGGAATCTCGAAATGCAACTAGACCAAAGTTAGCGACCATTGAGACTACTGCATATGCACCTTCACACCTTTTGAAAACGGTAGTTACCGCATCAAAAATAATGCCCGAGGTCAACACGTTTTTTTGGGTTGATTGTTCAATTGAATGGGCTAATACGTTTAATAGTACCTCAGAGTCTGAGTTGGTATTAATGTGTCTAAGATCTTGCTTGAAAATATCTTCTTTTAAACTATCAGCATTTGTTAAATTACCGTTATGACCAAGAACGATTCCATAAGGAGAATTTACATAAAGAGGTTGTGATTCCGCATTTGATGAAGAGCCAGCAGTTGGATATCTTACATGTCCAATTCCAGCATTTCCTAAAAGGTTTCTCATATGCCTGGTATAGAAGACATCTTTTACATAGCCATTATTTTTATGCATATAAAAGCGTCCATTATCAGAGGTAACGATTCCCGCTGCATCTTGACCACGATGTTGAAGAACTAATAAACCATCATAAAGCATTTGGTTGACTGGTTTATTAGCTACAATACCTATAATTCCGCACATAAGGCTCTCTTATAAAATTAGGTCAGCATACTGTCATATTTTACATTGATACGCCAATCAAAAGGTAAATATGGCAAAGTTTTTTGCATGGTTTCTTTGAGAAGAATCACGACTGATGACGTATACCATGATTCTGATAATGTAAATTCGCTTTTTTCAACTAAATAAATAATAAGTATGGATATCAATAGTCCTCTGATGAACCCAAAAAAGCCCCCCATAAAAATATTAATGAAGCTCAGCCCTGCTGATCTAATAAATTTATTTATTAATTTAATAATTAAAGCAGAGACTATTAATATAAAAATAAGAATACAAAGATAGATGATGATGGTATTGATAGGTTCATCAAAGCCAAATGGGACATAAGAAATAAAAAGACTGTTATATTTATTAGCGCAATAAAATGCTAATACAAGACCAATTAAAGCTAGGAGCTCCCTTATAAAACCCCTATAGAAACCAAAAAATAATGATACTAAAATAATAAATGCTAAAAAATAATCAATAAATACCATTAAAATTATTCTCGTTTGATGATGCCAGGTAGATTTGCACTCTTAAGAATAGTTAATGCAAACTGAGCTTCTGTTTTTGAATTAAATGCCGTGGTCGTTAATTTTAATTTCTCTTTACCAGACATTTTTATTATTTCTAATCGTGCACCATATCCAAGAGATTTTATCGTATCCAGCAATCTACTTGCGTTCGTTTCATCAGAGAAAATACCTACTTGAATAAAATAAGGATTTTCGTCACTAACGAATTTCTGAGACTCTTTGCCCTGAAATTTTTTGACTATTTCTTTCGGTTCTACTTGTGAAAAATTTTGAGGCTTACGCCTATAGCTACCAACTGTTATCTCATTATTCATTTCTAAGAAAGATATTTTTATCGAATTTTTCTCATTAATATTCGTTCTATCTTGAAGAAAAAATATTGATAAAACAAATAAAGCAATTAGAATAATAGCGGCACCGAACAAGCGTCTTTTAGCTCGTCTTATCAATACACTTTCCTGGAAAGATTCTTTATTATCGGCCATTAGGGGTTATCTTATTAAACATTCAGAAACAGTATAAAAGGAACCAAACAATACTATATTATCATTAAGTGATGATTTTTCGTAGGCATTCATATAGGCTTCATGCAAATTATCACTCGTATGAATTATCGCATCGTCTTTATAAGATTTTATTATATTCATGATTTCAATGGTAGGTCTAGCTCTTAGTGATTTAATTTTAGAGATATGCCATTCATCAACTAACTCAACGAATGGAGCAATAACACCTTCAATTGATTTATCTTCTAAAGCTGAAAATACTGCATGAACCCTTCCAGGTCTCTTGAATTGAGATATAAAATCATACAAACTTATTGCTGCTTCAGGATTATGTGCAACATCGGCTATCACAAATGGATTTTTGGAGATAATTTCAATTCGACCTTTTAACTGCCATCCTAAAAGCCCATCCACGATGGCTTCTTTTTTTATGTCTAAATGAGAGCTCAATAACTCAATGCACCTTAGGACTCCTGCAATATTTTTTATCACATGTAACCCCTGAGCGTTTGGGTATGGCAACTCAACTATGTTTTCTTTTTCTCCAATATAATCAAAAGTTTTATGATTGGAATTAATTTTATAGTGGGTACCAAAAATTGAAACATTTGCATTAATATCTTTTGCATAATCAAGAACAGAATTAGGTGGTTTATCAATATTTATTACTGCATTTTTATTTTTTCTCAATATCCCTGATTTTTCATAGCCTATCTCCTCAACAGAATCGCCGAGGTAGTCTTGATGATCTAAACTAACTGATGTAATTAATGATATCTCTGGATCAAATACATTAACTGCATCATGTCGGCCGCCAAGACCAACTTCTAAAATAGCAATGTCGACATTAGCTTCCATCATCAAATTCATTGCGGCTAAGGTAGTTATCTCAAAATAAGTAAGTGGTACTTCATCCCTACTATTTTCAATAAATTTAATTGAGTCAACAATCAGATTATCACTTAATGGTTTTGTATTAATGCTAATTCGCTCGTTAAAATTGAAGAGGTGTGGCGATGTATAACAACCAACATCAAATCCAGCACAACTTAGGATTGATTCTAGAAACTTACAGGATGAGCCCTTCCCATTTGTCCCTGCAACAAGGATAATAGGGAAAATAGGATTTAAATTACATAACGCCTTAACTTGCTTCACTCGATCAAGCCCTAACGAAATACTCTTTGGGTGAATTGAATCTATGTAGGCTAGCCAATCAGATAATAAGTCAGACGTAGGGGGATTTATGGTCACTAATTAACGTTTAGGTTAGATAATAAATTAGCTAATGTTTTTCTAAGTTGCCTTCTATCTATAATCATATCTATTGCGCCGTGAGCCAAAAGAAATTCAGATGTTTGAAATCCTGTTGGCAGTTTCTCTCGAACTGTTTGCTCAATTACTCTGGGTCCTGCAAAACCAATTAAAGCCCTAGGTTCAGCGAGTATTAAATCACCAAGCATAGCAAAGCTCGCTGAAACACCGCCCATAGTCGGGTCAGTCAATAATGAAATAAATGGAAGCTTAGCGTTACTTAATTTAGTTAATGATGCACTTGTTTTTGCCATTTGCATAAGTGATAAGAGACCTTCTTGCATCCTTGCTCCCCCACTAGAGGTGATACAGATAAAGGGGCATTTATTCTTAATTGCTCTATTAACTCCAAGGACAAACTTCTCACCGACCACAGAACCCATTGATCCACCCATGAATTTAAACTCAAATACAGCAACAACAACTGGCATAGACTCAATCAGGCCTTGGTAAACGACTAGTGCATCGTTTTCATTGGTTTTTTTTTGTGACAACGACAGTCTTTCTTTGTAACTGACAGTGTCCTTAAATTTTAGGGTATCTACAGGTAATATTTTTTGGGCAATTTCAATTTGAGCTGGCGTGTCTAAAAGTAATTTAATTCTCTCTCTAGCTGAAATTCGATTATGAAAATTACAGTTTGGACAAACCTCCATATTTTTTTCAAGATCGGATCGATATAGAACTGCTTGGCAAGATGTGCATTTATGCCACAATCCCTCAGGTATACTATTTTTAATTCTACCAACAATCCTCTTAATCTTTGGTGGCACTACACTTTTCAACCAACTCATATAATTTTGACTCTCATTTTATTTTTATGAAATAGCACTTTTTATTTCTCTCATTAGACTTTTCATCCTACCTAAAAGATCTTCTTCAGTTGAATTCTCAACTTCATTAATAATTCGGCTTCCAATAACGACAGCATCTGATATCAATGCGACTTGCTTAGCAGTTTCCGCATCTCTAACCCCAAAACCAACAGCAATAGGGAGGTTACTATATTTTTTTATATTATTAACTCTTTTAGAAACTTGATTTATATCAATATTTGCAGACCCTGTTACCCCCTTCAGAGACACATAATACAAGAATCCAGTTGCTTGCTCGACGATAAGCTTAATTCTATTATCTTCGGTTGTAGGTGATAAAAGAAAAATACTGTCTATATCTTGTTTTTTTAATAATGTTACAAAAGTCTTCGATTCTTCTGGCGGGTAATCAACAGTAATAACACCATCAACATCCGCATCTTTAATTAGAGCTACAAAGTTTTCGATCCCGATAGCTTCTATTGGATTTGCATACCCCATAAGAATGATTGGAGTATTACTATCCTTCTGTCTGAATTCTTTTACCAATTGAATTGTTTTTTTTATTCCGACATTGTTTGCTAAAGCTCTTTCACTAGCTCTTTGAATAACTGGACCATCTGCCATAGGATCTGAAAAAGGTATCCCCACCTCAATCATATCTGCACCTGAGTCAACAAGAGCATGAAGCATTTTAACGGTCATATCAGGGTGCGGATCACCTGCAGTAATAAAAGGAATTAACGCTTTTTTATTTTCACTTTTTAAGCGAAGAAAGGTGGTTTGAATTTTTGACATAATTTATATAGTAAGTCCCGCAATACCTGCAACTGTATTGATATCCTTATCACCCCTACCCGACAAATTAACTAAAATAGTTTTCTCTTTAGACATAGTTGCTGCAAGCTTTTCTGCATATGCTAGGGCATGACTTGTTTCTAACGCAGGAATAATTCCCTCAGTCAAACAGAGATTATGAAACGCTTTTAATGCATCATCATTAGTCACTGCAACATATTCCGCTCTACCAGAATCTTTAAGCCATGAATGTTCAGGTCCTACACCCGGATAGTCTAAACCAGCTGAAACTGAATGAGTATCTATAATTTGACCTTCATCATCCTGCATTAAATACGTTCTATTTCCATGTAAAACTCCTATAGGACTATTAGATGTTAAGGGCGCTGCGTGCCTACCTGTTTCGATTCCATCCCCCGCAGCCTCCACGCCTATTAATCGAACTTTTTTGTCATCAATATAAGGGTAAAATATTCCCATAGCATTTGAACCACCACCTACACAGGCTAAGATGGCATCTGGTTGTCTACCAGTTAAATCTGGCATCTGCGTTCTGCATTCCTTGCCAACAACTGAATTAAAATCTCTAACCATCATGGGATAAGGATGAGGTCCGGCAACAGTACCAATAATATAAAAAGTATCTGACACATTAGTAACCCAGTCCCTTAGCGCCTCATTTAATGCGTCTTTTAATGTTTTAGAGCCACTTTCAACCGGTACTACTGTAGCACCTAATAACTTCATGCGATAAACATTGGGTGACTGCCTCTTTATATCTTCTGACCCCATATATACGACACACTCGAGGCCCAATCTCGCCGCTATGGTAGCAGTAGCAACACCATGCTGACCGGCGCCAGTTTCTGCAATAACTCTAGGCTTACCCATTTTTTTTGCTAATAACGCTTGGCCAACTGTATTATTTACCTTGTGAGCACCGGTATGATTTAAATCTTCTCTTTTTAAAAAAATCTTTGCACCACCAATTTGGTTTGTAAGTCTCTCAGCAAAATATATTGGACTAGGTCTTCCAACAAAATGCTTTAAATCATGATGAAATTCATTTAAGAAATCAGGATCGTCCTTAAATTTTTCGTAAATTTCCTTTAGCTCATCTAATGCTTCAACAAGCGTTTCAGCCACAAAGGTACCACCAAACTGACCAAAATGGCCAAAAGCATCGGGTAAATCATACGCTTGCATTTGTAACTCCTAAGATAAATTCTTTCATTAGCTGATAATCCTTTAAACCATCAGCACTCTCTATTCCACTGCTTACATCGACTCCATATGGAACTATTAATTCCAATAAACTTTTAACATTATTTGGATTTAAACCGCCAGCAATAATAAAAGGTTTTGGCGTGCTGAGTGGAATTGACTTCCAATCAAAAACCTTTCCACTCCCCCCTCTGGTATCTTCTGAATAAGAATCTAATAGAAGAGCTTTTGCAGAATTATAGTCCTCAATACATTTTATCAAATTAATGCCAGGTTTCATCGAAATTGCTTTTATATATGGTAAATCGAACTGCTTACAGAAAAACTCATCCTCATCCCCATGAAATTGTAGCAAATTTAATGAGCAAGTTTTAATTGCATCTTCAACCACTGATTTACTTTGATTAACAAATAAACCAACAGTTGAAATAAATGGAGGTAATTTTTGAATTATTTCATTTGCGTATTTTGGACTTATAAATCTAGAGCTTTTTGAATAAAAAACAAAACCTAATGCATCTGCTCCTAAATTAGACGCACTAATTGCATCTTCCAAATTAGTAATACCGCAAAATTTAACTTTAGCTATCAATCTGATTTTCCAAAAAATTTAAGTTTGTTATCTGCTAATGGCAATCCCCATTTCTCATCATACTTTATATTTGTTAGATATAAACCATTTGGCATAAAGGTCGGGGGGGCTTTTGACCTATCTTTTTGAGTTAGCAATAAATTGATAAAATCAGGATCCTTCAATTCACGTCCAACTAAAATTATCGCGCCCATCATATTTCTAATTTGGTGGTGCAGGAAACCATTTGCTCGAATAGTAAAGATATAGTCTTTACCAAACTGTTTGGCCTCAAAAAAGTAAACCTCTCTTACTGGAGAATTAGCCTGACATTCAGATGATCTAAAAGAGCTGAAGTCATGCTCACCAATAAAATTAATACAGGCCTGATTAATCAAATTAAAATTTATGGGATAAAAATTCCATCCAGCATGTGCATTCCATAGTGCAGAATTTATTGTATTATTAATAAGAATATATTGGTACTCTCTTTCCACTGCCGAATATCTTGAATGAAACTCATCTGGTACTTTCTGAGCCCAAATAACTCTTATCGATTCTGGTAATAATGAATTTACCCCTTTTACCCATGCACTTATTGGACGAATAACATCAGTATCAAAATGAATTATTTGTCCAAGTGCATGCACTCCAGCGTCAGTTCTTCCAGCAGCAGAAATCGTAATTTTTGATTGGGTAATTGAAGATAAAGCATGTTCAATTAGGCTTTGAACATTTGGAGCGTCGGGTTGTCTTTGCCACCCACAGAATGATTGTCCGTCGTATTCAATTGAAGCAGCAATCCTCAAAATATATAAATTTGAATAAATAAAATTAAGATAATAAAAGTTAATAGCCAAATATAGTCAATTAATTCCGGCCTAATAATAGTGATTTTATTATCTAATTTATCAATACTTTTACTGTCTAATTGTTTCATTATATCTTCAGTAATACTTGAAAATTTAAATTCATACTTTTTAAATATTTCTAAATATTCAAATGTTAGATAAAGCCTTACAGAGAGACGCTCAATATTAATGCCTAAGATTGTGAATGGATAACAAAGTTTTATCAAAAATCTAATGAAGAAATCCTTTGGTAGTGTATTTAACAATATCATTACCAACATAAAAATATTAATTAGACGAAATATGTTTTCTATCGCCATGTATGTCCCCTCATATGAAATTGAAATAAAAGAATAATAAAACATTAATTCACCAGGAATAGTTAATGGATAAATTAGAATTAAGGCAAGTAGGAAATATTTTATTCTTATAAAAAGTGCCAATGTTGAAAGATTATTAATATAGGCCAAAAGAAAAAGAAAAAAGAAAATTAATACCTGGACTGAAAAAGAAACTTTTCCAAGAATAAAAAGAACTAATAAACCTAAAAATAATACAAATGAATTAATCATTTATAATTTCATTTTGACTCATCATCCTTATCGATAACAGAATTAATATTACTTTGATTAGATAAGTCAGCGTCATCAATTCTCTCCTTCATCGACTGATTTGTTTGAACATTATGTTCCACGTCACTTTTAAATGAAAGATCATTAGGCTCAAAAGTATCTGTTAAATCTGAAAAATGTTCAGTATTGATTTCTTTCTTTCTTTGTCGAACAAGTAGTAACAAACCAATCAACAAAGTAAGAAGGAAGAGAAGCAACAAAACAAAAATAGGTTTAATTGAATTATGATTTTCTTGATCCTTAATAATAACTTCCTGAATAATATTTTGATTCTGATCAGTAATAGATGAAATAAATGGTTTAGATGATTCTTTATTAAGGGTTTCTGCTGTCACTTTATTACCTTCATTAAAAGTGTCTAGAATAATTTCTGGAGCTTTACTTTGCGCTTGCTTTACTTCTGCATCGAAAATAATTTCCGGGGCTTTATTTTGCGCTTGTATTGGTTTGATTGTTGACTTGTTAAGGGCCTGAATTTCTTTCAATGCCTGATTTTTTTCTAGTAATTTTTTATTTGCTATCTCAAGCTCGCTCTTTAGCCTTGAAAGCTCATCTGCAACCTTATTTTTAATTTCTTTATTGATTAATTTTTTTGGTCGTTTAATATTTTTCCAGGCTATATTTTCATTCTTAAGAATTTTTCTTGCTTCTAGATGAGATAATTTTTTATAATACTCATTCAGGGGTAATTTAAGTTTCTTCCCTTTTATTAAACCATTTAGATTTCCATCAAAGGACTTTGGATTAAGCTGATATATTGCAATTACAATTTGCTCCGTAGTGACTCCAGCAATAGAGTTTTCTCTTGCAATTTGAAATAATGTTTTTCCTGGCTTTGCTATAACTGTTTTTTTCTTTTTACTAGTCTGGGTGTTTAATTTTTTTTGAGCTATTTTTTTTATCTCAACTTTTTTTAATTTCTCTTTCTTATTTTTCATAGAAGGTTCTTTTTTTGTCACCTCTTTTTCTTGGACTTTTTTTGCAGGAATTATATTTAATGGTGGATCGAGAAGAACTGTATATTCTTTTAGAATCTTCCCACTTGGTGATTCAATTTGGATTAGTAAATCTAAAAATGGCTCAGTAACTAGAATTTTACTAGTTAATCTTAATGTTGCCTGATTTGGTTTTTTAGAAACTAATGATAGTGCAATATCATTATGAATTTTTGTTCTCTCGATACCTTGAGAGTCATAATTTTCCTTTGGTGCAATTGATGGTTTTAATAAATCAATTTTATCTTCACTAGTAAGATTAACCTGAATTGCTACATCTAAAGGGGCGTTTTGATTGGACTGAAAAATAACTTTGCCCAATTGAATCGCATGCGCTTCTATTGACAATGAAATAACCAAACATACCAATAAAAATTTTATATGCTTTATGATCAATTTATCTATTCCTTGTTAATTAAAATTTTAAGCATTCTTCTTAAGGGCTCAGCTGCCCCCCATAATAATTGATCCCCAACGGTAAAAGCCGATATCAAATTATCGCCGAGAGCCAATCTTCTAACTCTTCCAATCGCAATATCTAGGCTACCCGATATAGCTGCTGGGGTTAAGTTGCGTATGCTTGATTTTTTATCGTTAGGTACGAGTTTTACCCAATTATTAGCAGATTTAATTAAATCATTAATTTCATCTAACTCATAATTTTTTTTAAGCTTTATAGTTAATGCCTGACTATGAGATCGCATTGACCCAATTCTAGTGCAAAGCCCATCAACATAAATTTTTTCATAATCATTCATTAAAATCTTATTTGTTTCAAATTGACCTTTCCACTCCTCCTTACTTAATCCACCGCCAAGATCTTCATCAATCCATGGTATTAGATTCCCTGCAAGAGGAACTTCAAAATTTTCCTTACTAAAATCGGGTGAATGCATTTTTTCTAATGCCATTTTATCTATATCAAGTATATTAAAGTCTCTTTTTTTTATTTCTGGTTCAGTTGAATCATATAATTGCCCCATTTGGACTAGTAACTCTTTCATATTTTTTGCACCAGCCCCGCTAGCAGCTTGATAGGTCATGCTTGAGACCCATTCAATTGCGCCTTCTTTAAGCAAGCCATGTAACGCAAGAAGCATAAGTGACACGGTGCAATTTCCACCTACCCATGTTTTAGTGCCATTTTTTAATGCATGATCAATTGATGGTTCATTGATTGGGTCAAGAACAATCACAGAATCATCAACCATCCTTAAAGTGGAGGCAGCATCAATCCAGTGACCAGCCCAGTTTTCTTTTTTCAAGTTTACATATACTTTTTCAGTGTAATCTCCACCTTGGCAAGAAAGGATAATATCCATTTCCAAAAGATTTTTAATAGAGTGTGCGTCTAAAAGAATTTTTTCTCCGTTACGAATCTCCGGAGCACTCATTCCAGCTTGTGATGTACTGAAAAAGTAGGCGTTAATATTATTAAAATCTTCTTCTTCTTTCATTCTGTCTAATAAAACAGAACCAACCATCCCTCTCCAGCCAACAAAACCAACTTTTTTCATTTTTATCCTTTTAGTCTCTCAACAACAGCGTCGCCCATTTCTTTACATCCCAATAATTTAGTACCATCTGAATAAATATCAGCCGTTCGGTAGCCGTCATGAAGTACTTTTTTTACCGCACTTTCAATTGCATCAAACTTAACTTGATCATTAAATGTATATTTAAACATCATTGCCAATGACAGAATTGTTGCAAGAGGGTTAGCCTGATTTTTTCCAGCTATATCTGGTGCTGAGCCATGGCTAGGCTCATACAAACCTTTGTTATTTTCATCTAAGGAAGCCGAGGGTAACATACCTATCGATCCGGTCAGCATTGATGCTTGATCGGACAATATATCACCAAAAATATTACCAGTTACGATAACGTCGAATTGTTTTGGGCTGCGAACTAGCTGCATAGCTGCATTATCAACATACATGTGACTAAGCTCAACATTAGGATAATCAGTTGCAGTTTCCGTAACAATTTTTCTCCATAATTCAGTTGCTTCAAGAACGTTTGCCTTATCAACTGAGCATAGTTTTTTAGATCTTTTATCTGCTGTTTTAAATGCTACATGAGCAATTCTTCTAATCTCAGACTCCGAGTAACGCATTGTATTAATACCTTCTTGCTCCCCATTCTCATTAATTAAAATTCCACGTGGTTTCCCAAAATAAATATCACCTGTCAGTTCTCTGATAATTATAATATCTAAATCTGAAACGACTTCTGGCTTAAGGCTTGATGTATGAACTAGTTCGGGAAACATTATTGCAGGCCTTAAATTAGCAAATAAATTAAGAGCCCGTCTAATTCTAAGTAGACCTCTCTCTGGACGCATATCTCTTGGAAGTTTATCGAACTTCCAGTCACCAACAGCGCCAAGTAATACAGCATCTGCATTTAGAGCTAAGTTAAGAGTTTTTTCCGGGAGTGGGTCCTTAAACTCCTCATATCCTGCACCCCCAATCGGAGCATATTCAATAGAATCAGTTAAGCCGAAAGCATCAAGAACTTTAACAGCTTGCTTAATAATCTCAGGCCCAATTCCATCTCCAGGCAATACTGCAATTTTCATAAACCTTCCTATTTAGTAAGCCAGGGAAACTGGCTATGATAATTATCTTCAAAATTTTTAATATCAGCTTTATGCTTTAATGTTAAACCTATTTCATCTAAGCCCTCTAGCAAGCAATATTTTTTAAATGTATCAACATCAAAACTATAACTATCACTACCATCAATAATTTTTTGATTTTTTAGATCTATATTTAGTCTTAAGCCATCTTCACTTTCAGCTTTCTCAAAAAATAAATCTGTTAAATTTTTACTGATTGAAATTGGAAGAATTCCATTTTTAAAGCAATTACCATAAAAAATATCAGCAAAACTTGGTGCCAAAATAATTCTAATACCAAAGTCCAACAAAGCCCAAGGAGCATGCTCTCTACTTGATCCGCACCCAAAGTTTTCTCTAGTCAACAAAATAGTTCCACTTTGATATTTAGGTTTATTTAAAACAAATTCAGGATTAATTTTTCTTACAACTGATTCCTTCCCGGGTTCTCCCTGGTCTAAATATCTCCATTCATCGAATAAATTAGGGCCAAAACCTGACTTTTTAATAGACTTTAAAAACTGTTTGGGAATAATTGCATCGGTATCTACATTTGATCTATCCAATGGAATAACAGTACCTTCATGTTTAATCATTGGTAACATTTATTCAATCTCCCTAACATCTACAAACCTTCCATGTATGGCTGCTGCAGCTGCCATTTGAGGGCTTACTAAATGCGTTCTTCCACCTTGGCCTTGTCTACCTTCGAAGTTTCTATTAGAAGTGGAAGCGCACCTTTCTTCTTTTTCTAGTCTGTCGGCATTCATAGCAAGACACATCGAGCAGCCTGGCTCGCGCCATTCAAAACCTGCTTCAATAAATATCTTATCCAGGCCTTCTTTCTCAGCCTGTTTCTTAACTAACCCTGACCCTGGAACCACTAATGCTTGCTTGATATTTTTAGCTACTTTTCTTTTTTTAACAATATTAGCGGCAACTCTTAGATCTTCTATACGTGAATTTGTACACGATCCAATAAAAATTTTATCAAGGTATATATCGGTAATGTTAGTACCTTGTTCTAACCCCATATACTCCAGCGCCCTTTCGTAGCCTTTTTGATTTGATTCTTTTGTCTGTTGCTTTGGATTAGGTATCGCTTCATTTATCCCACATACCATTTCAGGAGAAGTCCCCCATGTTACCTGTGGCTCAATTATTGATGCATCTATATTGATAGCCTTATCAAAAGTTGCACCTTTGTCACTTACTAAATCTCTCCAATCATCCACTGCTTTATTCCATAGATCTCCATTTGGAGAGAATGGTCTGCCCTTTAAGTAGTCGACAGTTTTTGAGTCAACTCCTATCAAACCAGCTCTTGAACCCGCTTCAATCGCCATATTGCACAATGTCATACGCCCTTCCATGCTCAAGTCTTTTATTGCAGTGCCAGAGAACTCTATTGCATAGCCATTACCTCCGGCAGTGCCTATTTGTCCAATAATATGAAGAGCAATATCTTTAGCAGATATATTATCGCCAGCCGAACCCTCAACATTAATTTGCATAGTTTTAAACTTTCTCACAATTAAACATTGTGTGGCAAGGACATGTTCAACCTCAGATGTTCCAATGCCCATTGCTAAAGATCCAAAAGCCCCATGGGTGCTGGTATGAGAATCACCACATACAATTGTCATTCCCGGAAGAGTTGATCCTTGCTCAGGACCAATAACGTGAACAATACCTTGACGTCGATCATTCATTTTAAACTGAGTTAATTTATATTGATCACAATTACTATCCAAAGTATCTACTTGAATCTTTGATACTGGATCTAAAATACCCTGCCTTCTATCTGTGGTAGGAACATTGTGATCTGGAACAGCAAGAATTGAATTCGTTCGCCAAATTGGTCTATTTGTATTTCTAAGACCTTCAAACGCCTGAGGGCTAGTAACCTCATGTATTAAATGGCGATCTATATAAATTAAAAAGGTATTATTGTCTTCACGAACAACATGCCTTTTAAATATTTTTTCGTATAAAGTTGACGCCATCTAAAAAATTAATCTCTAAAGTTACCAAAATGTAATGGGAAATTATTATGTTTTTCTTTTACCGTTGAAATACATTCCTGCAGAACGTCTCTTTTGGCTCCATTCACTCTTACCTCATCACCCTGAATGGTGCTTTGAACCTTAATTTTTGATTCTTTAATTGTTTTAATAATCTCTTTTGCGAGCTCAATCTCGATTCCGCTTTTAATGATTAGGTTCTGCTTTGACTTGCTTCCAGAAACTGTTTCTATTTTTTCGGAGTCTATTCTCTTTGAGCTATCAGGCTCTTTTTTCTCCATAGCTGGGAAAAGAATATCTTTTATTTGGTTAATTTGAAATTCAGAGTCACCATGGAGTGTAATCCTCATTTCCTTCTCAAATAACTCTACCTTTGCACTTGTTCCCTTAAAATCATAACGATTGATTATCATTCTCATAGATACGTCAACCGCATTTTTGATGTTTTCCATATTGGCTTTAGATGTAATATCAAATGAAGGCATAAATAATTCCTTATAATTTATTTTTTTTGTTTGCGATTCTAAGTCTTAGAGCATTAAGCTTAATAAATCCAGCAGCATCTTGATGATCGAAAGCACCATCATCGTCCTCAAATGTTGCGATCTCTGGATCAAAGAGAGAACTATCACTATATCTACCTAAGATGGTTATGTTCCCCTTATAAAAACTTAACTTTACCCATCCATTAACATTGAGCTGTGTATGATCAATTAATGTTTGCATTGCAACTCGTTCGGGACTCCACCAATACCCATTATAAATTAATGAGGCGTATCTTGGCATCATTTCATCTTTTAAATGAGCAACCTCCCTATCTAGGGTAAGAGACTCAATAGCCCTATGAGCTTTCAATAATATTGTTCCTCCGGGGGTTTCATAACAGCCTCTAGCTTTCATACCCACATATCTATTTTCTACTAGATCCAACCTTCCAATACCGTGCTTCCCGCCTAGACTGTTTAAAAGCTCTAAAATCTCATGTGGGGGCTTATTATTACCATTTAAACTTATAGGGTCTCCACTTTTAAAACCTATTGTAATTTCTTCAGAATCATCTGGAGCATCTTTTGGGCTTACTGACCACCTCCACATGGATTCCTCGGGTGTATTTTTTGGGTCCTCAAGATGCCTTCCTTCGTATGATATATGCAGTAAGTTTGCATCCATACTATATGGGCTTCCACCTGACTTATGTTTCATTTCGACTGGAATACCATTACTTTCCGCAAACTTTAAGAGCTTTTCTCTACTTAAAAGATTCCATTCTCTCCAGGGAGCAATAACTTTTATATCTGGATTAATTGCATAAGCACCTAATTCAAACCTAACTTGATCATTACCCTTTCCTGTTGCCCCATGCGATATTGTATTACTTCCAGTCTCATGAGCAATCTCAACTAGCCTCTTTGCGATAAGAGGCCTTGCTATTGAAGTACCTAACAAATATTCGCCCTCATAAATGGCATTGGCTCTAAACATTGGAAAAACATAATCCCTTACAAATTCTTCCCTCAAGTCCTCAATGAATATTTCCTTAACACCAGCAGATTTTGCTTTGAATCTTGCTGGCTCTATTTCTTCTTTCTGACCAAGATCAGCTGTAAAAGTAACCACCTCACAACCATACTCTTGCTGTAACCATTTTAATATTACCGAAGTGTCTAAACCACCGGAGTAAGCAAGTACAATTTTATTAACGTCTTTAATCATCTAATTTATTTCCCAGTAATAAGATATTCTAATAATGCTTTTTGGACATGCAACCTATTTTCGGCCTCCTCCCAAACAATGCTCTGCGGACCATCAATAACTTCTGCTGAAACTTCTTCACCTCTGTGAGCAGGTAAGCAATGCATGAAAAGAGCATCCTTGTTAGCTAATTTCATCATATCTTCATCTACTTGCCAGTCAGCAAAATCCTTAATTCTCTCTTTCTTTTCATCTTCAAAGCCCATGCTTGTCCATACATCAGTAGTAACAATGTCAGCACCTCTTGCAGCTTCCATAGGATCCTCAAACTCTTCAAAATGATCACTGCCATAAAGGCCAGCTCTTTCAACTTCCACTTCATATCCCTTTGGTGTTGAAACATGAACGTTAAAATCTAATAGTTCTGCTGCTTGCAACCACGTGTTACAGACATTATTTGAATCACCAATCCATGCAACAGTCTTACCCTTGATTGACCCTCTTTTCTCAATAAAAGTAAATATGTCAGCTAAAATCTGACAAGGATGATACTCATTTGTAAGTCCATTAATCACAGGCACCCTAGAGTTCTTTGCAAATCTTTCAATAATACCCTGCTCAAAAGTTCTGATCATTACAGCATCGCTCATTCTTGATATAACCTGAGCGGCGTCTTCCACAGGCTCTCCTCTCCCTAATTGAGAATCTCTGGTATTCAAATATATAGCAGAACCTCCCAGTTGATGCATTCCTGACTCAAATGACAGCCGTGTCCTCGTGCTCGCTTTTTCAAAAATCATAACCAATGTTCTATCAACTAATGGCCAATATTTTTCGTAAGCCTTATATTTTTCTTTAATCCATTTGGCTTTATCAAAAATAGATTCTATTTCCGATGCACCTAAATCGTTAAATTGAAGGAAATGCTTTATAGTCATTTATTATGTTTTCTCTAAAAAATTTAATATCACGTTACTTAACTTCTCAACTAACAGCATAGCTTCTTCTTTTTTAATAACAAGTGGAGGAAGAAGTCTCACAACCGTATCTGCAGTTACATTAATTAATAACTTATCACCTAGAGCGATATTTATTAAATCAACGCAAGGTACAGACAGCTCTACTCCTATCATAAGCCCCATATGTCTAATATTTTTTACGCCGGGATGTTCGCTAATTCTAAGCATCAACTCTTTATAAATTAAGTCGCCTTGAACATTGGCATTATTAATTAAGCTTTCTTTTTCTATAATTTCTAATGTAGTTAATGCGGCAACGCAGGCAAGTGGATTACCACCAAAAGTAGAGCCATGCTTACCTGGAGACATCAAACTAGAAGCCTTATCATTTGTAACGCAAGCTCCAATAGGAACCCCGGAAGCTAAACCCTTAGCTAAAGTCATTACATCAGGTTTAATTTTAGAATGTTGATGTGCAAACCATTTACCTGTTCTTCCAATACCACACTGGACTTCATCCAACATAAGCAACCAATCGTTTTCGTCACAAATACCCCTAAGCGAAGATAAGTAGGTGTTGAAATTATCAGGAATATTAATTCCTCCCTCACCTTGAATTGGCTCTATTAAAATAGCCGAGATCTTGTTTTTTTGATCTGCTATTTTTTTAAGAGCAGCTATATCATCATAAGGTACCCTAATAAAACCTGGCATTAAGGGCTCGAATCCAGCTTGATATTTTCTGCCTCCGGAAGCAGATAAAGTTCCCATAGTTCTTCCATGAAAACCTCCTTCCATAACAATAATATTCGGAGTATCAATGCCTAGTTTATGACCATGTAACCTTGCTAATTTAATTGCTGCCTCATTCGCCTCACACCCGGAATTACAAAAGAATACTGAAGATAATTTTGAAATGCCTACTAATGCCTCCGCAAGCATTGATTGCTCTTCAATATGATAATAATTAGAAATGTGTATTAATTTTGAGGCTTGTTTGGATATGGCTTTAACTAAGGTAGGGTGATTGTGACCCAAAGTATTCACTGCAACCCCAGATAGACCATCTAAATATTTATTGCCATGCTTATCAAACAGCCAAACACCCTCCCCTTTTTCGAAAGAAACGGGTAATCTTTTGTACGTATCTAATAGGCTGCTTTTAATTAAACTCATAATATAAATAAAAACGGCGGCCTAAAGCCGCCGTTTAAACTTTAGTTGTATTTATAGTCCAAGTAATGCTCGGTGTGATAAACCATTCGTCATTAATAAAAGCATTGGTATTGATAGCAATGTGTTAGTTCTAGATGCCAATAAAGCTACTCTTCTTGCAGTAGACTTTTCTTCGTCTGTTGCTTTTTTCATACCTAGTATTTTTTGTTGGTTAGGCCAAATTAAACCCCAAACATTAAATAACATAATTGTACCCATCCACGAACCTAACCCTATTGCTTCATATCCATTTTGCAACAGAAATGCATTACTGAAGTTTGAACCAAGTAACGCCGCACCTGCTATCCATGTAGCTAAAGCAGCCCATCTGAACCATAGAAGTGCTAAAGGTGCCACATGTTTAGTTATTCCAGCCCCGGTTCCATCGGCAGCAGCAGCTTTTAGCGCTGGTACCTGAACAAAATTAAAGTAGTAAAGTAAACCAATCCATGCGACACCCGCGATTACGTGAAAGAATCTCATAAAACCAAGATAAATCGAACCTGCATCACCAAGAAAGCCCTCAAGAATGCCAACTGTCATCATGTCATTCCAGTCTAAGATTATCAGTGACGCTATTGAAATTACTATGCCTGCAATTATCGTACCTTGTATCGAGTCTAATGGGTTCTTCATACGGTTACTCCTTAAATAAATATAATATAAACCAAAAGTGAGATTATACTTAATCTTCAATCATTAATACACATTAATTCACTAATACTTAATTTTATGTTCCAAATTCACAAAGGCGTCCAATGGATGCTAATTTCTACTATTTTTTTTTCAGTCATGGGTGCATGTGTAAAATTTGGTGGGGATTATTTCAGCCCCTATGAATTAGTTTTTTATCGAGCACTAATAAGTCTAGTTATCATTACTGCAATAATGAAAATAAAGAATGTAAAAATTACAACTAAATACCCACAATTACATATTGCCCGCTCTTTAGTTGGGTCCATATCACTATTATTATTTTTCTACGCCATCTGCTATTTACCTCTAAGCACTGCTATGACATTGAATTATACCTCCCCTTTGTTTGTAGGTTTATTGATGCCCTTCATACTCAAACGTAAGGTAAAAAACTGGTTATTTCTTGCAATTTTGGTTGGCTTTATTGGTGTTTTCTTTACCCTTAAACCCACAATCGATAATCAAAGTTATTTGGCTGGATTTATCGGATTAACCTCAGGGTTTGGAGCTGCAATGGCATATTTGTTCGTGACACAGTTGGCTCAACTTAAAGAACCAGATATCCGAATTGTATTCTATTTTACTTTAATCTCAACTATTGCTGCAGGATTAATTTCATTATTGGATGGATTTCATAAGCCACGAACAGAAGATTTATTTTTTCTCTTCTTATTGGGTATATCTGCAACTATAGCCCAATTAGCAATCACAAGAGCGTACCGAGTTGGTAACACTCTAGGGAATGCGGGTCTGTCTTATTTAGCAATAGTATTTTCAACTATTATTGGGGTATTTTATTTTAAAGAAACTATCGCTTGGACTGGCTTTGTTGGTATCGCTTTAATTATTTTTAGTGGATTACTTGCTTCGAGAAGGTAATCAAGGTTCCATTAATCCACATCGTATTGCTATTAAAGCAATTTCAGCTGAATTATTTGCATTAAGCTTCTGTTTAATATTATAAAGATGCGTACCAACCGTTCTAGGACTTAAACACATTGTGTCTGCTATTTCATTTGTGCTTTTTCCTTTTGCTAAGGCTATAAATACTTCAAACTCTCTATCTGACAAAACTTCTACAGGATTATTTTCTCCAGAAAGATTTGTTATTGCCATTTGTTGAGCAATTGAAGCTTCTAAATATTTTTTTCCGCTATGGACCGTCCTTATTGCTTTTATTAATTCTTCTGCAGCACTTCTTTTTGTTAGATATCCAAGAGCGCCTGCTTTTAATACTCTCTTAGGATGAACAGAGTCTTCGTGAGCTGATAAGACAAGAATTTTTGCACTTTTATCGTTAGCCAAAATTCTATCTATTGCTTCAATTCCACCAATTCCTGGCATTGTAATATCCATAATTACCAAATTAGGCAGCAACTCCTTGTATGACTTTATCCCTAGTTCACCTGATTCAGCCTCACCAATAACCTCCATGTCTTGTTCGGCATTTATGAGCATCTTGAACCCCATGCGAACTACAGCATGATCATCAACTAACAGTACTTTAATCTTACTCATATATTTATTTTTACCCTTTTCCTTGATCGATTAATTGGAATATAAAATTTAAGTATAGTTCCTTTATCTTTTTTTGTGATGAGTTCAAATTCACCACCTAGAGAATTAACTCTCTCTTGAATTCCAACTAATCCAAACTGCTTGGTATTAATTAAAATACTTCTGTTAAATCCGACTCCATTATCTGAAAATTCTAGAAATAAATTTTTATTTCTTTCCTCAATTACAATATTTACTTTTGATGCATCTGCATGTTTAAGACAATTATTCATTGCCTCCTGAATAATACGATAAACATTTATATTGATAGCTTCACCTAAATTATCCAAATTAGCATTAGCGCTTAAAGTAATATCGAGCCTCTTGTGCTGCTTGTTCCAGTTGGCCACAAGATCTTTTAGGGTATCTTTTAATCCTAAATTGTCAAGCGAACCAGGCCGCAGTTTTCTAATTATATTATGCATTCCGTCATAGATTTGATTGGCTGCAGCCGTTACTGAGATAGAACTCTCCTGAATATCATTATCCTTACCTTTTGATCGATTAGTTATATTTTTAGCAAAAATCTTGATAGCCGAAACATACTGGCCAAGCTCATCATGCAATTCTCGAGCAAGACTCCTTCTTTCGTCTTCAATATGATCCTGAATGATAGTAGTTAGTTGCCGATTCTTTTCTAATTGTAGTTGAGACTTTTTTGCAATTAATTTTTCAGATATGTCTCTTATACTAACAATGTTTCCAATAATTTTTTTGCTTTTTGGATCCACAAGGACAGATGCTGAAATAGAAACATCAATTAGTCTTCCGTTTTTTGCTACCCTTTGTGTTTCAAAATTTTTAATAGTCTTTTTTTTGCTAATAGCATTAAAATTTTCTGTAAGCTCATTAGATCTATTTTTAGGGATAATTAACATTGCAGGCTTGCCTATAATTTCAACTTTTTTATAGCCAAACATTTTTTCCGCAGAATTATTCCAGAAAGAAACATTTAAATTGCTATCATGAATAATTACGGCATCTGCTGTCTGCTCAGCAATTAATGCTAACCTATTATTTTCTTTAATGAAGCTCTCAAGAGAAACTCCCATTTTATTAAAGTTATCTGCAATCAGCTTAAATTCAGGGACAGAAAATTCTGGTAATCTTACTGAAAAGTTACCCTTACCCATTCTTTCAATCGCTTTTAGCATAGGTGTTATGGGTCTCAGCCATTTTCCTAACATCAAGTATAAAATGATATTAAGTGCGATAAAAAAGAGCAGCACAGTAAAAAGTAAGTGACTTGTTTCGGCCCATGCCTCCTTGATGGCTCCAGTAGGGTTGGTTTGAACTACTAATCGCCCATAATTAATTAATCGAGATTTTGTCTCCATAGGCGGGGCTAGTAATTTAACAAACCATTTTGGTGGGTTTTCATCCATCCTATAAGTGCTATCCGGAGTTCTATAAATTAGACGATTTTTTAGGCTATACAAAGAAATAGTGTTGCTCCTGACATGACCTAACTCCATTAGAAATAAACTCACTACCTTGTCAGTGTCTCCCCATTCAGGGTTTTGAATGGAGCTTGTTATTACTGTATCCAATAACTGCATGGACACCCTATTCGCAGACTCTACTCCTTCTCTAATCTGCTGTTTTGTTGTTGACATTGCAACGACAAACAATGCAAGAATAAAGATAAGCATAATAATCGTTAGCAGAAAGTTTAATCGTAATCGTAAGGTCATAACTATCAATAATATTTTTTAATGTGATTATTTTAAATTCATTTAAAGACTTGTATCATAGGAATCTAAAGAAAGACATCCTTGTAATCATTAAAGTTTGTTTTTTTTAGTATATTTTGAAAAGTACTCTTATATATGATATATAAGAGTATAAATAAAAAAATTAAACTTGTCAGGGCAAAAAATGGCTATAGAATCAATGCAAAATGAAGGGCGAATTTTCTCTCCTAGTCAGAAAATTCAAGAAAAATCAACTATTTCTGGGATGAATAGCTACAAAGACCTATGTAAAAAAGCAGCGACTGATTACGAAGGTTTCTGGGCTGATCTTGCAAAAAAATTGTTGATATGGGACAAGCCATTCACTAAAACATTAAATGAGGAAAATGCTCCTTTTTATAAATGGTTTGAAGATGGCCAGCTTAACGCATCTTATAACTGTCTTGATCGGCACTTAAAAACCAAATCAGATAAAGTCGCCATTATATCGGAGGGCGATGATGGATTAGTCACCAAAATAACCTATAGAGTTTTATATGAAAAAGTTTGTCAGTTCGCCAACGGCCTAAAATCAATTGGCCTAAAGTCCGGAGACACAGTTGTGATATATCTCCCCATGACAATAGAGGCTGTAGTAGCAATGCAAGCCTGCGCAAGAATTGGGCTAATACACTCAGTAATATTTGGAGGATTCTCTGCGAAAAGTATTCATGAACGAGTTGCAGATGTTGGAGCGAAGTTAATTATTACATCAGATGTGCAATTTCGTGGCGGAAAAACTATTCCTCTAAAACCGGCAATCGATGAAGCTATTGCAATGGGTGGGTGTGAATCAGTTAAGAATGTTATTGTCTGGAATCGAGATGTAATAAAGTCAGAGCAAAAAAGTTATGAAGTTGATTGGCAGGACCTAATCAATGATATGGATTTATATTGCGAACCCGTTTCGGTTAATTCAGAGCACCCATTATTTATTCTTTATACATCCGGTTCTACAGGAAAGCCGAAAGGTGTTCAACATTCTACTGCCGGCTACTTACTGCATGCAATGAATACTTGTCGCTGGACATTTGACCTTCAAGACAATGATATTTATTGGTGTACAGCAGATGTGGGCTGGATAACAGGTCATACCTACGTTGCTTACGGTCCAACTGCTATGGGTGCAACACAAGTAATTTTTGAGGGCATCCCGACTTTTCCAGACGCGAGTCGTTTCTGGAAAATTATCGAGAAACATAAGGTAAGTATTTTTTATACTGCCCCCACAGCGATTAGAGCATTAATTAAAGCATCAGAAGTAAACCCATATACCCATCCAAAAAAATCTGACTTAAGCTCATTGAGAATTTTAGGAACAGTAGGTGAGCCAATAAATCCAGAGGCGTGGATGTGGTATTACCAAGAGGTTGGTAATAAATGTCCAATTGTAGACACTTTCTGGCAAACAGAAACAGGGGGTCATGTTATAACACCAATGCCAGGGGCAACACCCCTTGTACCTGGGTCATGTACACTCCCTTTCCCAGGTATAGAAATTGATGTTGTTGATGAAACTGGAAAAAATCTAGACTGGGGTAATGGGGGGCTATTAGTAATCAAAAAGCCATGGCCATCTATGATTAGAAATATTTGGGGCGATTCAGAACGATTCAAAAAAAGCTATTTTCCAGAAGAGCTAGGTGGAAAATTATATTTAGCTGGTGATGGTGCCATAAGAGACAAAAAGACAGGCTATTTCACAATCATGGGCAGGATTGATGACGTCTTAAATGTTTCAGGTCACAGACTAGGTACCATGGAAATTGAATCAGCACTGGTTGCAAACCCATTGGTAACTGAGGCTGCAGTTGTTGGAAGGCCTCATGATATAAAAGGTGAATCAATAGTTGCTTTTGTTGTTCTCAAAGGAAAAAGGCCAAACAAAGAGGATGCAAAAGAAATCAGTAGCAAACTCAAAGAGTGGGTATCAAATGAAATAGGCCCTATAGCAAAGCCAGAAGAAATTCGCTTTGGGGACAATCTCCCTAAAACTAGGTCAGGAAAAATTATGCGTAGGCTTCTCAGGTCAGTCGCCAAGGGAGAGAAAATTACCTCAGATATTTCAACGCTTGAGAATCCAGCAATATTAGACCAGCTAGGTGAAACACTATAGAATAAGTGCTTGCATAATTTAAAATTTTTTAATGAATCAATCACTTAAATTTTTATTAAAAAAAATACTAATTCCTCTTGGAATTGTCTTTTTAACTCTTATCTTTGTAGGCTTTGTGTCGTTCTATTTCCTAATAGACGATAACCTAGATAGCATAAAAACAAAAATATTTGAACAAGTACAAGAAAAGATTGGGCATGAATTCACAGTCGATTCGCTGGAGGCAGATTGGAAAATTATTAATCCTAGCCTTACTTTGTATAATGTCTCAATTTTTAATCACGATAAATCACAATCATTAAATATCGAAAAAATACAAGCAGATATTTCCTGGCTTAGTTTAATCAGACTATCCCCGGTCTTTGATGAAATAGCAATACATCAACCAGTGTTAGATATAAAAAAAGGGAAAAATGGCAGTCTTTTTGTTAATGGTATAAAAGTTGATCATGAAAAAGATACCGGATTTTCAAACTGGCTACTAAATCAAGATGATATTGTGATTTATGGTGCGACTATCTCTTGGCTTGATATGACAAAAACAAGTGAAATACTTAGGTTAAGCGATCTAAACCTTCATTATGGCTCTTCAAAACTCTTCTCATATATTAACCGTAGGACTTTTAATGTTTCAACTAAAAGCTCTCATGGAACACCCCATAAAATACGCTTAGATGGATATATTGATATTTCAACTATTGCTAATATAAAAACTTCTGATGGTCAAATTAATATAAGTTTTGAAGAGTTAGATCTTGAAACAATGAAATTATGGACAGAGGACTTTTCTGAAATTAAATCAGGCAATGCTGATGCAGTAATTAGGCTTGATATTAATAATGGGTTAATTGATGGAATAAATAGCAAATTGAATATTGATAGCTTGACGTGGTTAACCAAAGAAAATAAAACGGTTATTATTAACGAGCTCTCAGGACTAATTGGATGGAGAAAGAATAAAGAATATTCATCGGTAAAGCTAACCGAGCTAAATACAAATTTAGAGAATGGTCCTAAATTTAAAGACGCAAAAATTGAGCTAGAGGTCGATTATAAAAATAAATTAAGGCAAATTTCTCTAGACATAAATAGACTAAACTTAGATGCAACTAATAAGTTCATTCAAAAACTACCCAGCAGCCTTACTAATATACAAACAAAATACTCTAGTATCTCCCCATCTGGAGTCCTTACCAATCTCAAGCTTCATTGGGAAAAAAATAAAATCTTTAGTTTAGGCACAAATGTTCTAGATGTGAGCTTTATGCCCTTTGAAAATACTCCTGGTATTAGCGGTATTACTGGCGAAATCAAGATTGATAACCAGAAAGGGTATATAAAATCTGTTTCTAAAAGTATTGCAATTACGGATGGGGCTATTTTTAGAGGTCTGCTAGAATTTGATCAATTCTCAGGAATTATTTCTTGGAATAATAATGCCTATAATTTTAAGGATGTAAATATTAAAAATAATGATTTTCAAGCAGAGATTGATGGGGATTATTTTCATGGAAAACAAGATAAAAGAAGTATTGATATGGATGTCAATATTTCAAATATTGTAATATCAGAATTAAAAAAATATTACCCAAAACAATTAGGTGAAAAAATACTTCATTGGCTTGATACCTCGCTCCTTAAGGGTGTGGCAAGAAATACCGCCATTAAAATTAATGGTAAATTAACTGACTTCCCGTTTGTCGATGAAAATAATATGCCTGATCAAGGCAAGGGACTCTTTACAGTAAGCTCGAGCGTTAAAAATAGTTTTATTGAGTATGGAAAAGGATGGCCTGAGCTTGATGCATTTGATTTTAATATTATGGTCAATAATAATTACATCAAATTGATTGGGCTAGAGGGAAATCTACAAGGAAATAATATAAAGAATATGGAGGTAATAATAGATTCCTTTGATATTGAAGAGCCAATAATGAAAGTTAATGTCATATTAGATAGTCCAGTTAATAAAATTATTAATGCAATAAACAATAGCCCATTGAAACGCTCAATGAAGGGTGTTACAAAAAAAATGGTTGGGCAAGGGCCAGGTGAGCTTAATGTATCTTTAGAAACTCCTATGAACGATGTAGATAATATTCAATTTACTGGAACCTACGATTTTCAGGGAAGTAGTATTCAAAACGAAGAAGTTGGAATTCCAGCGCTAGAGAATATCTATGGAGTATTAGAATTTGATAATGATAGTATAAGTATTAAAAAAGCAAATGCGACTCTATATAGCTCTCCGATAGGAATTAAATTAATAACAAAATCAGATATAAATCAATTCAATGTTAAAGGAATATTCAGCAGTGAGTTTATTGAAATGGTTCTTGGGTCGCAATTTTCAAATAAAATTGATGGTCAGGCTTCATGGAGCGCAGAAATTAATTTATTTGATGATAAGTCAGATATTCAGGTGAGTTCAGATATGTTAGGTTTATCAATTAAATCACTTGGAACACTTAATAAAACTGCAGATGAGTCAGTAAGTTTTTATTTTTCAAAAAAATCTATGTCAAAAAACACTGAAAAGATAAATTTTCAATACGGCAAATCAATAACAGCAGAGATTGATAGAGAAAGGGGTGGTGATGGGAAGTTTATTAACAAAGTAGGATTAATCTCAATTAATTCACCAAATAATATAATGCCTAAATCTGGGGTCCGCTTAATAGCAAATCTTGATCATATTAATGTTGATGATTACTTAGGATTTATGGGTGATGGAAGTGATTCTTTTCTGACTGAAGCAAGTCTTTTAATTAAAGAGTTAAATTTTCTCAGTTATACAGTTCATAATGCATCTATAAAATATTTACCCACAAAAGACCCTATAAAATATATGTCCCAGAAAGCAAGTACAATTATTAAAATAGATTCTAATGAGGTGTCAGGAAATCTAAGCTGGAATCGCAATAAAAATCTCCTCATAGCAGAGCTAAAAAAGGTACACCTTATTACCGAAACTAAGGAAGACAGCAAAATTGTAAAAACTATGACGAATCCTCCAAAGCTTGATGTAAAAATTAATTCCCTAAAGGTAGATAATGAGGATTATGATTATGTAGAATTTAGAGGTGGTAAAGTTGACTCTGCTTGGAATATTGATCATTTTTTAATTAATAGAGGTAATGCCCCAATATCAGGCGATGGTTATTGGTCTAGTGAGTCTGAGAGCCCTCAGACAAGTATCAATTTCGACTGGAAAATACCAAGTGCTGAACATACTTTGGATAAGCTTGGATATCCAAACCTAATAAAGAATGGAAAAAATGGAAACCTTACAGGCAATTTAAATTGGGACGGTAGCCCGTTTAATTTTGACAGCAATAAAATTTCTGGAAACTTTTTGCTGCGTATTGCAGATGGAACAATACTCGAATCTGAGCCTGGGGTTGCAAGGCTGTTTGGCTTACTAACCCTACAAAACTTACCCAGACGGCTTAGTTTAGATTTTAGTGACATTTTTAGAAAAGGATTTATATTTGACTCGATTACTGCGAATGTTAAAGCTGATAATGGAATTTTATATTCAGATAACTTCAAAATGAGTGGCCCTGCAGCAGAAGTACTTATGGATGGGCAGGTAAGTATTGTGGATCAAACCCAAGACCTACATGTTCTAGTAAAACCACGCGTGAGTGATAGTTTATCCTTAGCGGCACTTGTCGGTGGTCCGTTGGTGGGCGCTGCAGCCTATATTGTACAAAAGATGCTTAAGGACCCATTGAATAAAATACTAACATCAGAATATCAATTAATAGGAACATGGGAAGAGCCTGAAGAGGTTCCAGTTAAAAATTCAAATTTAAAGAAAGATTTATACTCAGATAAAGACTCAAATATGTTTGAAAATATTATCGATAAAACTATAATTACACCTGCCAGTGATATTTTAGATTTTCTAAATCCATTATGACAAATCTAGACCTATCAAACCAATTTATTCTTAACCCAGGAAATATAAGTTTTTCTGACCTGGATAGAATAATGCAAAAAATTACTAAGAATAATATTGACTACGCTGACCTTTACTTTCAATATTCTAAGAATGAATTTTGGTCAATTGAGGATGGTGCTGTAAAAAATGGAAGCTACTCTATTGACCAAGGCGTTGGTATTAGGTCTGTTAGTGGAGAAAAGAGTGCTTTTACTTATTCTGATGATATCAATATTAACGCTCTTGACGAAGCCTGTAAAATTGTAAATAGTATTAAAAATCAAGGACAATCAAAGAGCGTTCCATTAAAGTCACCAAAAAAAAGAAAATTATTATATTCAACAAGCAATCCTCTGGAAAGTCTAGATAATTCATCAAAAATTAAGATACTAGAAAAAATAGAACGAGAGGCAAAATCACTTGATCCAAGAATAAAAAAAGTCTCCGCATCATTGGCGGCTCAATACGAAATTATCCTTATTAAGAATTTTCATGGGCAACTAATTGAGGATGTAAGGCCCCTTGTTAGGTTATCTATTAGTGTAATAGCCGAATCAGATGGTAAAAGAGAGCAAGGCTCAGCAGGTGGAGGAGGTAGATATAACCTCGACTACTTTACTAATGAGATGCTCAATAAATATGCATCTGAGGCTGTTAATCAGGCAGTAATAAATTTAAATTCAATAGCTGCTCCTGCTGGACCAATGACAGTTGTTTTAGGCTCTGGTTGGCCAGGAATATTGCTCCATGAAGCTATTGGGCATGGCCTTGAAGGGGACTTTAATAGAAAAGGCACCTCTGCATTTTCAAATAAAATTGGGACTCAGGTAGCTGCTAAAGGAATTACGGTTGTTGATGATGGAACTATTGAAAATAGAAGGGGATCCCTAAATGTTGATGATGAAGGTAACCGAACACAGAACACTACATTGATTGAAAATGGAATGCTTGTGGGATACATCCAGGACTCATTAAATGCAAACATAATGGATATGGAAGTTACCGGTAATGCTCGAAGGGAATCTTATGCGCATCTTCCAATGCCTAGAATGACGAATACTTATATGTTGAATGGTAAGTACCACCCTGAAGAAATTATAAAGTCAGTTGAGAATGGTTTATATGCAAATAATTTTAGTGGCGGCCAGGTAGATATAACAAATGGAAAATTTGTATTTGCAGCATCCGAAGCATGGGTAATAAAAAATGGAGAATTAACATATCCGGTTAAAGGTGCAACCATAATAGGCAATGGGCCTGATGTTCTAAATAAAGTTAGTATGGTTGGTAATGATATGCAACTCGATTCTGGAGTTGGCACTTGTGGGAAGGAAGGACAAAGCGTTCCTGTTGGCGTTGGGCAGCCAACACTAAAAATAGATGAAATTATAGTTGGCGGTACTGGCTAGTTAAATTATTATTTAACTCTATTTTTATATTCTAAGGATCGTGTATCAATTTCAATCTTGTCCCCAGTATCACAAAACAATGGCACCATTAATTCAAGTCCTGTAATTATTTTAGCAGGCTTCATAACTTTACCAGAGGTCGTGTCTCCCTTTACAGCTGGTTCTGTGTAGGTAATCTCCCTGATTACAAAATTTGGTAATTCTACAGAGATAGGTTTTTCTTCATAAAATATAACGTCGCATTCCATCCCATCTTCTAAAAAATTGAGGGCATCCTCCATATTATCTGCATCGACTTCATATTGATTATAATCAGCATCAACAAAAACATAAGATGGTTCAGCATAATAAGAGTAAGTTACCTCTCTTTTTTCAAGAATAACTTGATCAAACTTATCACTAGCATTTACAACAGTTTCTGTAGAAGATTCCGTTAAAAGATTTTTTAATTTCATTTTAACAACCGCAGAACTGCGACCAGATTTATTAAAATCAGCTTTTAAAACAACCATAGGGTCACCCCCAATCATTATCACATTACCTGCCCTAACCTCTTGTGCTGTTTTCATAATAAAGCCTGAATATATTATTCCAACCTAAAAGTATACTCGAAATCAATATTTCAACAATGTACAATAAGGTTATTTACGGCCGACTTTTGAGCAATCATGGCAAATGATTGATCGGAATAATATTTCGCAATTTCATCAATATTTTCAATAAAGTCATTAAGCGAAGAAGGCAAAAGTAGTCCAGTCGCCCAGTCATGGAAGGCTGTTGAAATAATTGTAAACAATGGCTTTCTTATGTCTGAGAAATAAAAATCAATGAAAGCATTTAATTTTTCAAGGTGGGTATCATTATCTTGAAGATAAGGCTGCCAAATAAAAGGTTTTCCAGAAAATATTGCCCTAACTAAACTATCTTCCCCTCTTACAAAATTAATATCACAATTGGCTAATAAATTATCAAAATCATCAAATGATAAAAATGGATATGTTATTAATTGGCTAAATTTATCTCTTGATATTTTTTTATTCACCAGCATCAACTCCGGAAGATACATATTTATATGAATTTTTAAAACATCAATAGCATCCAGAAAATTATCTATATTTGTATGAGGGTATGCAAAAACTGAAAAACTATATTTCTCAATTAAATTATTATTTTTAAGAAAAAAATTAAGATTTTTTTTAATAACTTGATTGGCATCCTTCTCAATCAATAATCCCCCAGTTTTTTTTGTGAATCCTGGGAAAAAGAATATTTTTTGAAGGTACTTGTTTTTAGATGGTGAAGGTTTTAAATGAAAATTATCTACCCATCTTTCTGCAGATAAATACTCATAAATGATATACCTAGTTGGGGTAGAAATTTTATTAAAATAACTATTGGGGATTAAAATATTAAAAATATTAATGATGTGAGTTGGGTGATTGATTCCATCAAAATTTCTATCAATATCTCTAATCTCAAATCCTCCACTAACAAATACATTACTATTAATAGCTACCTTAGGAACAAGTGTCTCTAGGGTACTATTAAATTCTGTGAATAAAATTATTTGGGAATTAGTTTGCTTAGAAAGTTGTAGCGCTAAGCGCAGAGAAATTGCTACATCACCAAAATTATCAATTGCTCTAGAGAAAATATGCCAAGTCTTCATTGATAATAAACCTCAAGGATTGTGTAATTATTAACACCATTGGAAGTCTCAACATTTACAACATCGCCTACAAACTTTCCCATTAGTGATTTAGCTAAGGGAGAAATCAAACTAATATTTCCAGGGCTATGGTTAATCTCTTGTGAACCAACAATCCTTATGATTAATGATTTTGTCATAATAGTATCTTCAACCCTTACATAGGCTCCAAAGAAAATTTTGTTTTCATATACGTTACTATCTCGGTGGACAATCTCTGCATCCTCTATATTTATAATTAAATATCTAATTCGAGAGTCAATCTGACGTAATTTTTTTTTACCGTAAATATAATCACCGTTTTCACTACGATCTCCATTACCGGCAGCCCAACTTACAACCTTAACAATCTCTGGCCGCTCAATCTTAATCAATTGATTAAGTTCCTCTTGTAATGTTTTAAAACCTTCAGGTGTTATGTAATTTTTAATAAATATTCTCTTATACTTAATTAGAACTAATTTCTATTTGTCGAGTTACAATTATCCATGATGTTTACAAATTCTTATAATGCGATTTTATGCCAAACTGAAAATCAGGTTCATGACATTCAGTTGATATTTAGTAATAAAAATCAAAATAAAAATACCCCTATTCCAGAAATTAAAGTAATTGATCGTTGGCTATTTGAGCAATTTGAAGAATTCTGCATGATTAAATTTTCAGATAAAAATTACAAATTACTTAATGGGATAGATGAAAAATTTATATGGGAAGATATTATAAAATCTGAATACATCGTGGCAAAAGGTGATTTTACCCAACATGATATTGAAAGCCTATGTCAATTGGCGCGAACAGCAAATAAACAAATTGAAGAATATTGTATAAATGAAAAAGATTTAAAAGAAAATACTGCCACAAACGGAATTATTATGAAGTGGCGAGAGAAATTTAAAAAAAGATGTGAGAATCTCAAAATAAATCCATTGTATGAATTTATACCATTTTTTATTGAACAACAAAAAGACAAAAATATTATTAATGGGCAATCGCTATGCATAATTGGTTCTGATACCAATCTGATTATCTATAACAAATTAATTGATGTACTGAACAGAACAAATAATGTAACGAAGCACGAGGAAAAGATTACAGGTAATAATAAAATAAAAGTATATGCATGCGATAACTATCAAGCAGAGCTAAATGTTGTTACAGATTGGATTAAAGCAAAAAAAAATCAAAACCAAAACCATCTTCTAATAATTAGTCCAGCGTTAGAAAGATTTCAAATAAAGCTACAAAATCATATCGACCGAGAAATTCAACCAAAAATATTTACAAATATTGAATATGAAAATATTTATAACTCGAGTCTCAGAAGACCTTTATCAAAAGAGCCAATAATTAGTGCTACATTTAATCTAATAAAACTTAATAAGAACGAAGAAGTATCAATAGAAATTATTTGCGATCTACTTAAATTTAATAATTGGATTGATGATAAAGAGCAACAAGATAGAGAGAAATTAGCCCATTATATTTCCAGTAAAAATATAAAAAAAATCAGCCTAACTAAGCTAATGGGAATAATTCGTAATGATACGAAATTAAAAGATTTGGGCCTCAATAAACTTGAAATTACCCTTAACGAAATTATAAAAAATCAGAAACTTTGGTTTAATTCAAATTATATTAATGAATGGGTAACTCTTACCAGGCTATTTTTAGATACCATTCAATTAGGAGAAATTAATAAATTATTACCGTTTGAAATCAATAATATAAATACTTTTTATAAGCTAATACATCAATTATATTCAAATAAAATAGTTACAAAAAAAATTACATTTTCAGATTATTTAGAAAAATTAAGCTTTTACTTAGAGGGTTATGTACCAAAGCTATTTAACGACAGTGCGACAATTGATATATACGGATTTGATGAATATCCAATAAAAAATTATGATGCAATTTGGATAATGAATATGAATGATATTTACTACCCAGGAAACAAGCAGGGCAATCCATTATTATCAAGAAAAATTCAAGATAAGTACCATATCAATGACAATCATAGTTTAAAAATTGACCTTGTGAGTAAGCTAAAGAGAATAGGTAGCTCATCAGAAGACGTAACAATTTCATACTCAAAAAAAGATCAAGATTTAAATATTAAAGAAACTAAATTACCAAATGAAATTGAAATTATTTCTAATAAGGAATATTCCGATAAAAAAGTATTGAGCATTTATGATAATAATCAAGAATGGATAAGAGATCATATAGCACCTCCTCTGAATTCCGAGCTTGTTGAACTTCGTCAAGGGATAAAATGTTTAGAGGCACAGCTAATTTGCCCAGCATGGGCATTTTATAGCTTTAGACTTGGAGCAGAACGCTATGAATTTGATGTACAAGATGAAATATCACCAATGGCAAGAGGAAACCTCGTACATAAAGTATTAGAGCTTTTTTGGAAGTCTATGAAGTACTCAGATAAAATTTTAAACACCCTAGATTCTGACCTAGCAATGATAATTGATGAGGTTGTTAACATTGCAATTACTGACCATAATAAAAACTACCCATTAATGCCAAAAGTTCTTATTGAAGTAGAAAGGAAGCAACTTAAGCAGACCCTAACTAAATGGGTAGACGTTGAAAAAAAACGTAACCATGATTTTGAAGTCATAAATACGGAAGATAAACATCAAATAAATATTAATCGCATGCAATTTAATATAAAAATTGATCGAATTGACTCAATCGTTTCTAATATAAAAATTATCATTGATTACAAGACTGGAGAAACAGAATCAATCAATAGTCTCTATAAAGATAGGTTAAAGAGTTTACAGCTACCTATCTATGCATGCTTTAGCAATTACGCACATATTGATGGAGTTGTGTACGCAAAAATAAACAGAAAAAAATACACACTAAACGGTATATCGAGAGTAAAGCTTGGCCCTTACGTCAAATTTAATGATAAGAAAAACCCAAAAATTAGAACATGGGAGGAATTATTAACATTTTGGCATAATGAAATTAATTCCATAGCCTCAGACTATCTAGCGGGAAAGGCTGAAGTTGTATTTGATGAGGATGATTTGAAGTACTGTAATATAAAATCTATTCTTCGTATACCTGATAGTAACGAATATAACCGTGGAAAGACCAAATGATGGCAACAACAAATGAAATTAGCGATGAAACAGTAAGGGCTGAGGTTATTGATAATCCTAATTCTTTTATCCTTTCAGCCCCAGCAGGATCTGGAAAAACAACGGTATTAGCTAAGAGAATTATAAAACGTCTATTAGAGGTTAATGACCCAAACGAGATTATCGCATTGACCTTCACAAAAAAAGCAGCAAATGAAATGAGGCATAAAGTTCAGGAGATTCTTAAAGATAAGGTTGAGACCTTTGATGGCCCTTTTGAACAAAAAAAATTAAATAAGCACTCCAAAAAAAATAATTGGGACGATAACTATATAGGCAATTTAAAAATAATGACTTTAGATTCGTTAGCGTTTCAAATATTACAAAAAGAACCGCTTTTAAGTGAGTACCCAAAAGTTGAGGGATTGTCCGAGCACCTTGATGACTTATATGAAATAGCTATTAATGAAGTTATTAAAGAACCTCAAAATTATCAGGATGTTGAGAAGGTACTTTTATATCTTAATGCAAATCATCAGACAATTGTTAATGAATTTGTAGAAATGATAAAGAAAAGAGACCAATGGTTGCCACCCCTAATTGAACTTTCAGAATTCAACGATAGCGAAATTAAGGAGTTTTACATTAGCTCCTATCATAAGGAAATAGATCAAAGGATTGATGAGATTAATAAGTTATTTACGGCATTAGAAATTGAAGAATTAAGAGCGATTTACATAGAGCTAAAATCAAAAAAAAATCCTGAGTTACAACAGCAATTTGACCATAAAAATGCAGAATCTTGGAAAGATTTACTTAGTTTAATCTATACGAAGGAGCGTACCGTTAGGGCTAAATTTAAAGGTGAGATGCTTGAAAATATTTCTAAAATATTTAATAAAAATATCAATGAAATTAGTATTTTAAATAATTTTAGTAATGTTTTAAATGAGGACAATATAAAAGATATTTTTCCAATAATACCTTCCTTATTTAGATTATTAAGGCTTATGTATGCAGAGCTAAAGGTAGCCCTTAAGGGAAAAAATCAAATTGATTTTACTGAGGTGCAATTGTTAGCAATTGACGTATTAGAAGAGCGCCCAATTGAGGTTGTTCTTGGTCATGATGTCTCTCATATGTTAGTTGACGAATTCCAGGATACCAATGACTTACAATTACAATTTATAGAATTGCTAATCAATAATTTTCCTAATGACCCAAATAAATCTATGCTAGTAGTTGGTGACTCAATGCAATCTATATACAGATTTCGAAAAGCCGAAATTAAGCATTTTATAAATGCCAAAAGAGATGGTATCGGTGGATTAAAATTAGAGAATCGAGAGTTAGAGGCAAACTTTAGATCATGTGAAAAAATCATTGACTGGTGTAACCGCAATATGCCTATGATATTTCCACAAGAAAATTCAGATAAAGGTGCAGTTCCTTATTTACCTTTTACGTATGGCAACGAGGAGATAAAGGGGGATGGAGTTTCAATTCACTACCTCCAAACAAATGCTTTTACTAAATCTAGCTTATTTAGAGCGGAAGCGAAATATGTAGTTGAGAAAATAGAATCACTTAGAAAAAAAAATCCCAGCCTTAAAATAGCGATATTAACTCGAACTCGACTTACTATAAATGAGATTCTTCGAGAAATGCAACGTAATAAAATCCCCTTCGAGGCCATTGGAATTGATCAGGTTAAGGATCAACAAATATTTCAAGATATTATGTCTCTCACCAAAGCACTTTACAGCCTAGATGATAAGACTCACTGGATAGCAATATTAAGGGCACCATGGTGCGGGCTAGATCTTAAGTCACTTGCACTCTTATTCGAATATAACCACGATAAAAATGCTTGGGATATCATTAATGACCCTAATATCACTAATAAGCTTGATGAGAATAACAAAAAGAGGCTGTATTTTTTAAGGGATGTTATTGCAAGAACAATAGGATATAGAGGCAGAGTATCTCATCGATTTTTCATAGAATCAGTATGGAGGATGCTGATGGGCGATAAATGCTTAAAAAAAAATGATGATTTAGAGCATATAGATACATTTCTAAATCTGATAGATGAATGTAGTAACTCATTATCAATAGATTTTAATAAATTAGATAAGGTCACAGATGACATACATATTACTAGCAATCCTAATGATATAAATCCAGTTGTCGTATCGACGATACATGCAGCAAAAGGCTTAGAATATGAATGTGTAATACTTCCCAACTTAAATAGAAGAGTAAAGCCCGATGAAAAACCCTTAATCCTTCTTGATGGTGACAATTTAATTTCGATTAAGAATAATAATGAAAAGACAAAAAATCTTTTTGACTACAACTGGAAAAAAGAAAGGGTCAGGATAAAAAATGAGCAGATAAGATTATTGTATGTCGCCATCACAAGAGCAAAAAAAGAGTGTCATTTAATTTTTTCGATTAATGAAAAAAAAATTGAAGATGAAGATGACGAAATAACAATTTTGGAAGATAGAATTACAAAAAGTGAGAATGGCCCAAATATTGAAGGAAATAGTCTTCTTAATATTTTATGGCCAATTGTCAAAGATAAAGAAATCATAAAAATTAAAGCAGAAAAGCCTTCAGAAAATGATACCTCTATACCCGAATTACGACGTTTAAAAATAGAGCATTATTACCAAGAAATAGAAGCACATCCATCATCTCCTCAAAATGAAATAAAGAAAAATTATCAAAATAATATCCATACATTCACTGGGATACTAATTCATAAATATTATAAATTAATTATTAAAAATCAAGAAGATATAAATGAAATATTAAGTAATAAATTAGATTTTATTATGGCATATTTTAATGATTATGGCTTCAAACCCAACGAGATAAAAGAAGCAGAGAAAGTTATAACCAGCTCATTAAATTCCTTACGAAATAGCAAGGACGGAAAATGGATTTACCAACTTTACCAAGAGGACATAATGGAAGCTGAGTATTTATTTGATGAGGAAAATACATATGAAAAACGTATCCCTGATAGAACTTTTATCCATGATAATAAAAGATGGATTGTGGATTACAAAGTCGTATTTAAAGCTAAAAATTTAAACCTAGAGGCAAAAGAACATACAGCTCAACTTAAAGAGTATGAAGAATTATTTGATGATAAATATCAAATTCAAAAAGCAATTTATTTTACCGCTCAAGGGTGTTTAGTTCTTCTTTGATATTAAATCTCTTAAAATATTTCTCACAAACATGACTCTATCTTCAACCAACTCAATCGATATTGTAATTTTAAGTTTGTCTGGGCCATTCATCTTGTAACGTTGGTCGGACTGAATTAAATCAATAATTTTAATTGGGTCTATATCAATGTCTTTTGAAAATGTTATTTCAATAACTGACTTACCAGCATCAACCTTTAGTATTTCATACTTATCAATATCTATCCTAAGCTCGTGAAAAAGTATTAGATTTTTGGTTTGATCTGGCATTAGACCAAATCGATCTATTAGCTCTTCCTTAAGCTCTTTTAGCTGTTCTTTATTACTAGTGTTTGATAATCTTTTATAGATAATTAGCCGTTCATTTACATTTTGACAGTATGTATGAGGCAATATGGTTGGTACATGAATATTAATATCTTTTGTAATATTTAGTGGTTTATCGAGGTCTAGCGCTTTACCGTCCTTTAATTGCTTTACTGCATGATTCAGCATATCAATGTATAAATTGAACCCAATCTCATGTATTTCGCCACTTTGATTGTCACCTAATAATTCTCCTGCACCTCTTATCTCTAAATCATGAATTGCTAAATAGTAACCGGCACCAAGATCTTCTAACAACTGAATAGCTTCTAAGCGTTTCTTTGCATGTGATGTGATTTTTTTGTCTACGTCTAGCAATAGATATGCATAGGCCTGATGGTGGGACCTACCAACCCTCCCCCTTAGTTGATGGAGCTGGGCTAGTCCAAACTTATCGGATCTATTAATGATAATTGTATTAGCAGTTGGAATATCAATTCCTGTTTCTATAATAGTTG
>Ga0209830_10000181_pt1 | contig 72215 bp, 61 predicted proteins | sample ArcticOcean_MG_C_12_FD_187439 | JGI IMG/M metagenome (GOLD analysis project Ga0209830, IMG submission 187439) | Marine microbial communities from western Arctic Ocean - ArcticOcean_MG_CB8_130 (SPAdes) (version 2) | ecosystem: Environmental > Aquatic > Marine > Oceanic | place: Arctic Ocean...
ACTGATGGCTAGAATAATGAGGACGATACCAACGATGGCACGTATTTTTCGCTCTTTACTGCTTTGATTGGTTACGATAAGCCCCATAGAATCACCAGTTCAAACTACACCGTGAGCCATCATAGCATCTGCGATTTTCAAGAAACCTGCAACGTTCGCTCCGAAAACATAGTCGCCTGGGCGGCCATACTTTTCTGCTGTTTCAGCGGCGTTCTTGTGAATGTTAACCATAATGTTGTCGAGTTTGGCATCGACTTCTTCACGAGTCCATCCATATCGAAGAGAGTTTTGTGACATTTCAAGCCCGGAGGTAGCAACACCACCTGCATTGCTTGCTTTACCTGGAGCAAACATGACACCGCTCTTTTGGAACACTTCAACAGCTTCAGGTGTGCACGGCATGTTGGCGCCTTCTGCCACAGCAATCACCTTGTTATCAATGAGCATTTGTGCTTCTGCACCGTTTACTTCGTTCTGAGTTGCACATGGAAGAGCAACATCCACATTGACGCCCCAAAGACCATTCGAAGATGGTTCTGGTGCAGATGGGGTAAATGTAGCACTGGTAAACTTCGAAGTATATTCTGAGATTCGCCCACGGCGATTGTTCTTTAAATCCATGATCCAAGCCAACTTCTCTCGGTCAATTCCTTCTGAATCATGAATGAATCCACTGGAGTCAGACATGGTCAGTGGAATTCCCCCAAGATCGAGTACTTTTTCACAGGCGAATTGAGCAACATTGCCTGAGCCTGAAAGAGAGACTGTAGCACCTTTGAATGACTTGCCTTTCGTAGCAAGCATTTCACGAGCAAAGTAGACTAAACCGTATCCAGTTGCTTCTGGGCGAATCAATGAACCGCCATAAGAGCGACCTTTTCCAGTTAAGACTCCTCCTTGGAATTCATTTCGGAGTTTCTTATACATTCCAAACATGTAACCGATTTCTCGTCCACCGACACCGATATCTCCGGCAGGAACGTCACAGTTATGTCCGATGTGTCGCCAAAGTTCCATCATAAAAGATTGGCAAAAGCGCATGACTTCTTCATTGGACTTGCCCTTAGGATTGAAATCTGCTCCACCTTTTCCGCCACCCATTGGGAGGCCAGTCAAAGAATTCTTGAAAATTTGCTCAAAGGCGAGGAACTTCAAGATTGAAGCGTTAACAGTTGGGTGGAAACGAAGTCCACCTTTGTAAGGTCCGATAGCGCCATTGAATTGAATACGGTATCCCCGATTTACTTGGACGACTCCTGCATCATCAACCCATGGAACTCTGAAATGAATGAGGCGCTCAGGTTCAACCACTCGTTCAACAATCGAACGGTATTCCGGATGAGCTTCAATAACTGGTTCCAATGATTCCAAAACTTCCCAGACAGCCTGATGGAATTCAGGTTGGTTCGGATCTCGGGCGACTACTGATTCATAGATTTCTTTTGTTACACTCATAATAGCACCATTCACGTATGTGTTAGCCGTGCCAAAGAAAGACCCTTTCTAAGTATTACCATGAAAAGTACTCCTTAAAGTGCTGGTTAAAGGGGAGAATGATTCTGTCAATTCAATATGGACACACTGTATTGAACCGCTTTAATCGTTCAAGTCGGCGAACACCATTTGAATCAATATCTGCCATGGCTTGAATTGCTTCTTCAATCATCGTGTGCTGATCTTCTTGAATACCAATAAAGGTTCGAAGTGTTGTGAGCATGGACCATTCGTCTTCTGAGATGACTTCATCATCTAAAGCTGCAATCAGAGCAGATTGATAAATCGTCACATCCCCTGTATAGTGCCCTGAATAATCAAATTCAGTTCCGTCGAAGGGATTCGTTTCCTCTCCGCGGACAACTGCAAGACAAAAAGCAGTATCACTGGGATGAACGCCAAGTGCAAGAGCAAGTACATGCAAAATGCTTGCTTCATCATCAGTGATGATCGAATCGTCCATGGCACTGGTAAGTGTTCGCAGGTAGAGATAGAGTCCTCGGGATGGTTCAAGAGCCATGAAGTCTGCTAAAGTCTCCCATATTAGAATGTTCTACTGTGATATTCAAGATTGGATTTGAGTTCGTCTATCGCAGAGCGTATACATTCACATTACGTTCGTATGACGAAATCTCACATTCAACCGTCCAAAAACCTCTAAATGAAGCACTGCACTCCAAACCCTATTGTAATCGTTTGTAAGTCAATTTGTCATCATGCGGAATACATTGATATACCGCCAATCATACCCAATGGCTACGGAGGACTCAAAATGACAACCCCAAGCAATCTTGTATCACTCAGAATTACTGAGGAAGATCTTGCGCTACTCGATGGACGCGTTGGACTTGAAGGTACTCGTAACCGTTCGGATGTCATTCGAATGGCCATTCAACAATACCTCAAGGGTCAGCCTCTTCTCTCCGGCATGGACTCGGTTCGAATTCCTCTCGGGTATGGCGACAAGATGCTTCTTGGCCAACTCTACGAACTTCAAGGCACAACGCCTGAAACCGCTGCCCAGGAAGGGCTTTCACTTTACATAGAACAGGCCATTAAGTCCCGTTCTGAATTAACACAACAACTCGAGGATCTCTTGGTTCAAGCTAAGAGTTCAACGATACGACGCGAAGAATACCACGAATAGTGGGTGAGAGTGCAGGAGGGGATGGAAAATGAATTGGCAGAACGATGTTTGCGAGACTCGCGATGCCACCTTCAATGCCGTACGGGATTTGTCCAATTCGTACGGATTTGCCGCTTTGCGTCTGCGTGCCCGTCTTGCACGCGCTGGACTACAACAAAACCCAACAGACCTCCCCTCGAAAGACGGGCGGGGGGACTCCAATTCCAATCCAGCTTCCTAAGTTGGATGGTTCCCACGTGCTCAGGACCCCCACATGCCTGGGCACAATTATTCACAACAGTGCAACCGCTGCAAACCAAGTTTCCCCCAATCCTTTAGAGGGGTCGACGCTGAACCACCATTATGACAGTGGAGGGGAGTCAAGAAAAGGAAAATGTATTTTCCTATTTGGCCCATGAAAAGCCCCGACCAGGTCAAATCGAGATGATTCAAGAATCAACTGAAGCCCTTCGAAGTGGCGGTTATCATTTGGCTGCTGCACCAACAGGTATCGGAAAGACTGCTGCTGCTTTAGCGGCAGCTCTTGAGATCACGCAAAACTCACCAAGCAAGAAACATGTATTCTTCCTCACATCTCGCCAAAGCCAACATCGAATCGTTGTTGACACGGTTCGCAGAATAAATCAAATCCGTGTTGGTAAAGCACCAATCACATTGGTCGATATGATTGGTCAATCAGGAATGTGTGTCCAGCCCTTTGCTAAGGAATCATCACTCGTGTTCTCAATGATGTGCAGTACTGCTCGAAAGACGAAGTCGTGCCGCCCGTGGATTACCAGTGCTCCGGGATTAACCAAGAGAATACTCGACAGTCCACTGCACGTTGATGAATTAGTTGATTTGACGAAAATCCATAGAGTTGGAGGTGAAATTACCCAAACTTGTCCTTGGAAAGCAGCGAGAGAAGCAGCAGGTCATGCGGATATTTTCGTAGGAGATTACAATCACATCTTTGATGAAGGTGTTCGCAAATCAAGTTTAGAAGCCATGGGGGTCGCTCTTGAAGACATTATTGTGGTTGTCGATGAGGCGCACAATCTTCCGAATCGTATTCGAATGACGATGGAGAAAATCATCACGCCCCTCATGTCCCGAAACGCAACCATGGAATTGGAAGAATATGTAGGTACACTCTCCGCACATTACCTCAAATCCAATTCAGTATCAAGTGCATTGGAACTTGATGTAGCCACATGGGCATTTGAAATTATGAAAATTGCTCGGACCAAGATTGCTGATTTGTTCCGCCAGCTCCACACAGATTTACCGAATGACAAGAATGAATCACGAGTTGAAGTGTCGAGAATCTTAGAGATCATTCACCGTTCATGCGACGAATATGAAGGATTAACCGGACAAAAAACATTGGCAGACAATCCTGACTTAGCAGACCTATCTGTTGAGCGAAGTCATCGACTACCCCGACTTTCCGACCTGCTTCTTCGTGTTGAAATCGATTTGGAAGCTGGGGCTGATGAAGATGCAATGGAACCTGATTCTCATCGAATGGGACATATCCTAAAATGCATCGAAACATTTGGAGAAACGACCGCATTGAGTTTGGTGTTCAGTTCGAAAAAAGGCAAGGACGGGACAATCACCTCGCATCTGCTCGACCCCGGCCTTGTATCCGGCCCTGTATTCTCATCCATACATGGCGCCATTTTGATGTCTGGAACATTATATCCACCTCAAATGTATGCCGATATGCTCGACCTTCCTGCAGGTAAAACTACCAAAACAGCGTATACCTCACCATTTGCTGGAGAACGCCGGCCGGTATTGGTTGCAGGTGATGTCACCACCAAGTATAGCCAGCGGACACCAATGATGTGGGGGAAGATCCGCAACCACATTCAAGCCCTCATCGATGGTACTCCCGGACATATTGCAGTGTTTTCCCCTTCATACCGAATGATGGAAGAGATTCTTTCAGAAACCAACTTCAAGGGTATTCGAAAGGTAGTGGAAAGTAGAGATTGGACCAAAAATGACATTGATTCAATTGTTGAAACGCTTCGCAGTGAGAAAGAATCTGGTCAACGCATCTTGTTGTGTGGTGTTCATGGAGCTCGGTTGTCAGAGGGAATCGATTACAATGGAGGCATCTTGGATGCTGTCGCTTGTATTGGAATTCCCAATCCACCTCCATCGGTCCTCTCCGATTCACTCAAAGCCTATGCTGGAGACCGTTTTGGAAAAAATAATGCTTGGCGTTATACTGTAACTCAGCCGGCAATTAATTCCATTATGCAAGCAATGGGACGACCAATACGTTCGGTTGGTGACCGAGCATTGATTCTTCTTCTGGATCAACGCCATACCGACCGAAACTACATCAGTTGTTATCCAAGCGATTTGAGAATGAATTCAACCAATGACCCACAAACGACCGCTAGCTTTGCTCGTCGCTTCTTTTCAAAAGTCCACACCATTGAAGAAGTGTGAACGGAATACAAATGTTGGAGGACGAAGGTTCATGGAGGCCGCACACAACCGATACACCATGTCGACATGGGAAACAGTTCACCTGGAAACAGAAAGTTCAGATGAAGGCACTGAAAAAACGATGGATGGAAGGACATTGGGACTTGAGGCCGAACCTCAACAACTCCATGCAGAATTCCATATTCAGGCTGGACATTTATCAGAAGTTCAAATCAACCACCAACGCGTCCTTACTGCATCAGGAATGATTCCAGAATCACATCTCGCTGAAATCGAACCTGAGCGTCGTTTGGCTTGGATGGTTGACCAATTGCATGGAACTGTGAACCCTGATGGTCTCATGATACCACTGCATGGAGCAGATAATTCAGACATTCAGGTTTCAACTCTCCAAGATGAAGCCCAACGTCAGTTACGTATTATCGTTAAAGAAGCGGGCCATGATGACCTGCTACGCATTCTCCCATTACCGGCTGAAGCGAGTGAAATCAGTGCCCACTTCATCAATGGTCGACTTCACCTTCGCTGGTGATTTCCTTCAACGTGGAGGAATCGCTTTGAGTGTCGAGATCTCTTGACCCATTCGTTCCAAAGCAAGTTGAGCTGCTTCTTGATGCTGCTGGCCCATTTCCTCACGACTGTAACGTGCTTGCTCAAACATGTTGTCAAGAGCAAGTAACGCTTCATCAGAGATTTGAGGCATTGCTTGACGGATAGCCATCTCGAATTCACGAACTGTTTCGAAATCACGACGTAGGAATCCGTGTTCTTGGAAAGTAGCACACAGATTCTGGTAACAGGTGAAGATCGATTCACGAATTGAATCACCCGCAGCCAACAACTCAGCAGTATATGCAAAGATTTCAGCGGCTTCTTCCATTAATTCCGAAGACTTACGGCGACGATAAAGTACGGCGCCCGCACCTGCCAATGCCAAGATAAGAAGTGTGAGGATATATACCCAGGCAGGAAGTTCAGTTGCTGCTTCTTGGTATTCATATGAAGGAGTAAATTCTTCACCGGACTGCAAAGCAAAATCAGCGAGCGTTTGTTCTGAGAGACGAGGGTCATTGATCAGAATCTCCAAGTATAATTCGCCCCAAGTATTTGTATCGCCATATGGAGGGTCAGAATTGAAGTCAAACTCTGCAACACCATCGACATCGGTAAGAGGTTGCTGTGGTTGAGAAAGTTGAGTGCCATTCTCAGAATAGAGATAGATTGTCACTGTAATTCCATCAACGCCTTGCTGGGTATCTTGTGCAGTGATGAGAATACTGCCTCCAATATCTTCTTGTTCATTTTCGATGATGTCATCGAGTGCAACGATGATATCTGCATTGATTTTAACGAAAATCAAGTGACTCACACTTGCCGAGTTGAGGTAATGGACATCTTGACGAGGCGTTTCAAGATGTAGGTATTGCGCTCCAGCACCAAGGAAAGAAGGTGCAGTCGTCGTGAGAGAGAAGTTTCCATTCGACCAATCAATTACGAGATTTTCTAAGCAACGTGCGCCGTCTTTTTGGGCCAAACATTGTGAACCGTTACCAAGATACAAGGTGACATTGTCAAACACTTCACCAAGTCCTCCAATTTCAGAGACTGAACCGGTCAGTATGATCGGTGCAAAGGTTGAATCGGAACGAACCACAATGTTTGCAGAAGTTGCATCGATGGTGATTTTTGCATTTGCCCATACTGTAGCAGTGCCGGTTGCTTGAGTTCCAAGATGGGCTTCAGTTCCTTCAAAGAATATTGTGAAGAGGTGGTTGCCACGAGCCAGGTCGGATGTTGCAGGTACAAGTGTAGACCAGCTACCATCCGATTCTGTAACCAAGGTTGCAATCTCAACATCATCTAAGCGAAGGCTGAGTTCCATTCCACTCAGGCCGTCATTGTTGACCGAGTCGATGTCAAACAAACGTCCTGAAAGTGCCCAGAAGTTACCCCGAGTTACATCTTTACCTTCATCGAAGATGAGCGTAACATCAGAACGGTGGGCCAAGAAAAAGGAAGTATTACCCGTGTTCGAACGGTAGTAACCTTGGGCATCGACATTTGCAAACAGGAGGTGGTCTCCGAAACTAAAGGTATCAGGGACATTCCAAGTAAAGGTGAATTGGCCTTCAGAATCTGTAACAATGGTTGCAATGATGAGGCCTTCGACTTCTAAATTAACGGTGTGGCCAGAAATCCCTGCGAGTTGGTTATCGACAACGGTGCCAGTAATGGTCGTGTTCTGACCGACTGCAACTGGGCTTTCCATCGAAACCGTAACCAGTATTGGACTGTATACAGTCCAGGTTCCAGTTGCATTACTCGGCAGATAGAATGCCGTGCCAGTAAAACGTATTTCAAGCGAGAGCGGGCCGAGTTGAGCGTCAGCAGGTACTGGGTAAACGGCAGTAAAGAGACCTGTGTCATCGGTCGTTACATTCGTCATCCATTGTCCGCCAAGCCAGACTTCAACAGTGAGATTTGACAAAGGTACGTCAACCAAATCCAGCAAACGGCCTTCAAGGGTCATTGTTGCTTCACGATCAACTGTACCGGTTGGTGTCAAAAGAATTATTTTCGTAGGGACACTGACGTTAAAGTTGACTTGTGCACTGCTTGGAAGGTAGAAATCGGGATTTGCTGGGTCTCCGACTCCAACTGGGTCAACCCAGTCACGTCCACCAAGGAAACGAACTTCAATCAGGTGCGCTCCAGCAGAGGTGTCCTCTGGTAAGGTCCAAGCAATGGAAAAGTTTCCAGTCAGTGCATTTGTTTCAATACTCGAGACTGGAATTCCATCGACAAGAAGATGAACAATTGCAAGTGATGAGTTACCGTTGATGGCAAGCGTTTGGTTGAGGTCATCCAGTAGTATTCCTTGAACTGTGAACGAGTCACCTGCAACAAGCGTCGAAGGAGATGAAGAAATCACCAGATTGGTCTGAGCAAGAACCACGAATTGTGTTGAAGCATTTGAGCCAATCAAGCCAGTTGTTCCTGGAGTTCCTGCAAAATTCACCTTAAGGTCATTGAAACCAATCGTTTGGTTATTTGGGACAGTAAGTACACCAACACCAGTTCCATTTTCAAAGGTGGTGAGAGTGATACTTACATCTGTACCGATAAGCGTCACTATGATTTGTTGTGCTGCAACTGCGGACTGGGTATTGTCACGCAAGAGTACCTGAATTTGCACATCATTACCACGCTCAGTACGGTCATTCAAAGACGGCAAGCCAATGCCATCAAGTGACGGTTGAACGAAGATGAGTGAAGTAAATCCTCGACTATCGAAAGAAGTGTTCATCGTCGAACCGATGTAGTAATTGACGTTTGGAATAAATGATGCTTCGAGGGAATTGTTCCCAGCCTCAAAGCCTTCACCAAGAAGGATGGTCGCTGACCAAACTCCGCCAGTAGTGACTGAACCACCGGTGACCGAGAACCCTGTGGGTTGGCCGTTAAGACTGAACAAAATATTCGAAGGCAAAACGCTTCCATCACGTTGTTCAAGTCCACTTCCATTATCGCTGATTACGGTACCAGTGACATTGAATGATGTACCAGCGACTGGATTCGCTGCAATTGGATCAACCACCATGATGGTTGTCGAACGAATGGTAATGGATGAAAGGTTCACCTGAGTATTCAACAAGTCAGAAGATCCATTGAACACCAAGGAGACTACAATCAATCCAAGTGGATGGGTCATAGGGATTTGATGACTAAAGTTTGCATAGCCTTCGCCATCTGTTTGGGTACCTGTCAACCATGTTTCATGGAATTGAATATCGACATCAAATCCGGGCAATGGTGCAAAGAGGTTAGAGGATTCCATCAAACGTCCAGTGATGTTAACGGTATCTCCACGGTTAACAGTGATTGGATTAAGCGGTTGGAGATTGTTAAACTGACTCACACCCATGACCAACATTCCATTCTGAGAAGTTGAAGTGAGGTAGAAAGGTGAAGATTCTTCATTCACACTCAAAACCAGAATCTTGTTACCACGTTCAGTACCGTTGCCGGAGGTATCGGTTGGAATACTCATGTTGAATGTTCCATTCGAAGTAGTGAGGTAGGCCCCAACCAACAATTCATCAGGGTTATTCAGCCAGAATGCCGACATTTCAACTGGAGTTGTAAGGGGTCGTGCAGCATTATCTCCATCGAGAACTTGACCAAGAACATTGAAATTCAATCCAGCTGTAGTAACGGTAGGAATCGAATCGATACGAATCACGCTCGGAACCTGTACGGTTAGATTGACGATAGAAGAGTTACCAGTTCGGCGTGAATTACCTTGGCCAAGAGCGTCAGTCAAATCGTCATAAACAATTACCAATACATCATAATAGCCTGGTGCAATACCTGTTGCAGTCCATTGGAGGGTCGAATTACCTTCAGGATCTGAAATATCAAGACCCAGTGAAACATTGGTATTACCCCAGTCAAAGATATATTCAACTGTGGCATCGGATACATTTGATTTATCGGCAATATCGGTAATGGTAGTATTGAAATCGATTGCTTGGTTGACTTCAACGATTAATGAACTCCGTTCTGGTTCAACAACAAACTCTGATTCAATACCAACAAGTGTCGAAGGAAGTGTCGGTGTAGCAGGTGGAACAGAAGAATCGACCAATCGGAAATATGCTCCGCCAACCGGCGCCATCGAGTCAAAGTCCATGTTCAGAATAAATTCGTATGAATCTGAAGGATTCGTCGTTGGAATAGTGAAGTTGAGAAGGAAACTTCCGGTCGTATTGTTTAACAATCCTTGTGAAAGGTCAATTGGCATACCATCTGGCGTCATCATGATAATAGAAAGCATGGTGATATTGTCACCAAGTACGCTGATATTATTGTACTGAGCATCAAAGATATCGCCTGACAGATAACTCGAATTACCCAAGTGAGTCCAATCTTGACCGAGGGTCAGATTCCAGGCGACTTCAGCAGCAACACGAATCATACCCATGCCGACTGATGGTTGATACATGTCAGAACCATTGAAAGAAATATCAAACAAGTAATCACCAGCAAACAGGGTTGAATCAATCAGCCAATTGATGGTCATTGTTTCAGTTTGCGGGTCGACGGTTGTATTGACCCAGTTACCATTGAAGGAGAAATCAAAATTACCGGACAGGAGAAGATCTGTAGTAACACCACGATGGTCGATTGCACTGACGAGGACTGTTGCATCGGTTCCTCTTAATTGGGCACTGGCTTGAACTTCGAAAATAAGTGTGCCTCGCAGGAGGTAAGGACCACCGGCAGTGACATTCGCATCATCGGTTGCTTCGATAGCATTCGGGAAGAAGCGGATCTGAATCTCGAGGATTCCTGCCATGACTTGAGTATCTGCTGCAAGAAGTAAATGCTGGATGCTAAATGCTCCATTGACACTTTGGTTAAACACTTGAGTCCAATCCTGTGAAGTCTCGTTTTCTCGAATTGACAGCGAAAGGTTACCCGCCATTGAAACAGGTAATGCTCCAGTCGTGAGGGCAGAACCGTTCACCCACAGGTTATCACCCACAAGGATGATGCTGTTATTGGCAAGTGGCCCTTCAAGAGTTGCGGTCAAATTCGGCGCATCACGCACATCAATTACAATCGAAGTGGTCGAAGGACGCAAATGGAATTGAGTCGGGGTAATACCGAGAGCTTGGGTATCTTGCCATCCAGAGAATCCAAGAGTAGCAGAGATATTTGTTTTCGTTTCAAGTGGATCAAGGTCCAAATCAAAACTCCAAGTGCCGTCGATATTGATGAAACTGCTCAAGTTTGTGAAACCGGTCACGGAGGAAGTATATGTTAACCAGACCGATGGTGGCGTCAAATCATTGACCCCGATGTTTGCAATATTATTTGTCGGGACGTTTTCCAATGAAAGTCTGCCTTCAATGACAGTCAAAGCACCAGCACCAGCAATTGGAGCATTAATTGCATTTGGAGCAGTATGGTTGAGAACTGAATCTTCTGTAACGTTGACGTATCCCTCATAAATTACGCCGGTTTCTGCCACATAGCCTGATTGAATGAGTTTGACAACCACGCGATACATACCAGGTCCATCCAATTCAGGAGGAGTGCCATTGAAAGTAAAGTTTCCATCAGCAATCGTAATATCTGAGCCAAACTCAAAGTTTGGAACTGCAGCTTGGCCAGGTATTTGATTTTCTAATGCCATTGGAACGAGATATCCAGTAACTGAATGTTCCGAAATGGAAGACATGTTTTCAGTGTAGCGTAATTGTCCAGAGACGTTGAGCAAGGCTGTTCCATCTCGGTCGAAAGTTAAAGACGAAATGGTTTGGTTGACGATTTCAACTTCTTCAGCAGCAGGGCAGGCATCGAATGCAATCCATCCAAGTTCAGTATCTCCACTCGCTGAATTTTGTTGCAATCGAACTTCACCCCATGTTGACAAATGTGTTGGGTAAACTGAATAACCATCACCGTTCCAGATACCGCCAGAGAAACCGGTCACCATTCGGGCAGGCAATCCAGCAAGACGAGCCATAGTGACGAATGCTGTGTTAAATTCTGAACAACTTCCTTCAAGAGTAGCTTGTACCAAGGTAACACTCAAATCTTCCGAAGAAGGAATTCCTGAACCGTTGTAGTTACGCTTGAAATCAGTCGTTGCATTTCCTTCAGTCAGGAAGGTTTGCAAAGCCGCAGCACTGTCATATGCATTGGTTGCACCTGATTCAGTAATGACTGCAGTCGTAACGTTGAGGAGGTAGGAGTGAGGGTGTGATGGATCACTGAAGGTGGGTGGCAAAACCAAATTATAACTCGAATTTACACCTGGCACTGTTGTTGATGCAAGTGTTGCCCAATCGAAAAAGTACTCTGGTTGCTGAACAAAGATTTCTTGAATCGGCCCAGTAATCACATTGACGTTATGTGTATCATTGGAACGTTGTAATTCCCCTGCAAGGTCCACAAAGAACGATAAGTTCGAAAGTGAATATGGGACGGGAAGATTACCCGAATTTAATGGATTCTGATAGGTAATCATCCAATCCAGAGTTTCGTTTGAAAAGGTAAGGTCTGCAAGATGCGTCAGATTCGAATAAGGAAGAACCATCGATTCGTATGGATGGACTGCTTCAAGATGAGCATAGGTTGTACCGGTGTAGAAATCATTGGTCGTTTGGCGCCATCGATGTATTGAATCAATGTCAACAACACCTGTGGTGTTGTTTGCCCAAAAGACAATTTCAGATGAAATCAAATCATCGGTTGGATCAAACGGGTCGAAAGGCGAACCTTGACAACCGATAATCCAGAATTCCTGAGGGCATTCAAGGCCATCAATCATTCCACCACCGTCAGTATCAGGGTTGGTCCAATCAGTTCCTGTTTGGTTTTCAACAGCATCAGGAATACCATCGCCATCAAAATCAGCAGGCAATAAGTCATCGGTCGGATCGTTTTGCGGGTTAGTACCATCAAAATATTCATCACGGTCTCCAACGCCTCCGGCATCGGTATCACCCGTCACATCATCAGTAATCCACACATCTGTTGAACCGTTGAGGATTCCAATCCAAGAAAGGTCACAACCAGTTGTCGTTTCAAAATAATTGTTCAAGCCGTCTAAATCCTCATCGAGTAAATTCGTACAAGGCTGATTCGGATCGGTGTTGTCAAAGACTTCATCAAAATCACTCACACCATCAGCATCTGTATCTGCGAGTGTTGGGTTCGAAAACCAACCGAAGGTTCCCAGTAACTCTTGCCAATCTGCAAGGCCATCACCATCGGAATCAGAATAATCATCGTCACAATATTGCTGAGTTGTACCAATCGTTCCTGCGGCTGTTGCCGATGTATGGCAGAAAGAACCGTTGCGGTTTGCGACTTGCGTCACACCAGCATTTGGAGCGGTTGATACCCCTTGTATGGCATTATTCACCGTACTCACATAAGCAAAAGGAATCCATGTACCAGAAGTGTTGTACCATCCGACACCACCACTTGGATTGAATCCGGTTCCATCTGTAACTTGAAGTTGGCTGGTACCTGAATTCCAAGTGACGATGGTCGTATCAAAATTGATGATCGAGTCACAAGGGTCTGTTCCGTGTGAAATATTGCGCTCATCACCATCGTTTATTCCACCAAAATCGGTATCGGCAATATCCCATGTCGTGCATGAAAGATTTTCTTCCCAATTCTGAATACCATCATTGTCTTCATCGCCTGAATCTTCCATTCGCGTAGGGTCGGTTTCACCTGCATCTAAAACACCGTTGAAATTGGTATCTTCTTCACCGTCATCAAAGGCGTCACCGTCGGTGTTGTTGTCACGGGGATTGCTGGGTTGAGGAGGGATACCATATGCGCCGTTGACTTCAACGCCGTCATCGATTCCATCGCGGTCTGTATCGGCAGATGTTGGATCTGTCAAGAGCGTCAATGCCTCATAGGAGTCGTTTAATCCGTCACCATCGGTATCTGCGCGTTGGGGGTTTGTGCTCGTAATACCATCAACTTCGGCAGTAGAGGTTGCACAGCCACCTGGTCCAATTCCAGAAACAGGGTCGCAAGGTGAAATAGTTTCAGTAACAACACCATCTGGGCCATTACGGAAACAAGGAGAAGTACCACACATCGTTGTCCATGAAGGATTGACATATTCCATGAGGTTGGTCAAGCCATCACCGTCAGGGTCGCCGTTCGGTCCGTCTGCATTGGAAGCGGATGTGGCATTGAGGCCGTTTGCAGCCTCCCAACCGTCATCCATTCCGTCGCCGTCAGTATCCCAACCGGCCACGTCTTCATCAGCAATACCATCGCCATCATCATCATTGGAAGAACAATCTGCATCCCCATCATTATCTGGGTCAGCAGAATCAACAAGGCCGTCTTTATCATCATCGAAACCATTCGTGCAAATATTTCCTACGGGGTCTTCGTCACAAAGAATCACGCTACCAACGCCATCTGAGCCACTATCACCGCAGCCAGGTCTGTTGTATTGTAGGGCGCCTTCTTCATTCCAATCGTTAACTGGAACTGTACCGTTCCACCAAACACCCATGTCAAGAACTCCAGGTGTTGAGGAGCTGTCCCAATTTTGGGGTTGTAAGTATGAATACTCTTGTAGATTCGACATCCCATCGCCATCAGGATCGCCAACTGCGCCATCTCCGCCGTTACTCGAAAGAGGATCGAGGCCGTATTGCCATTCCCATCCATCAGGCAAACCGTCGTTATCAGAATCAGGGTCATTTGGAGCGGTATTCATGAGGTATTCCAAACCATAGGTCAAACCATCTCCATCTTGGTCAGAAGCGGCGAGGGCATCCATCGAAATATACGGGATTGCAGCAAATGTTGAGAGCACCATCAAGGCCGCTAAGGAGAACGATTTGAAGGCGTTCCGATGTTGAAGAATCTGCCATTGGAAGCGCGGCTCGGAGGGAGAAACAGTCGTGCGCATTGGATTCACTGTTGATGGGCTGGTTTGATGCCTCATAAGGGAAATGGTGCGATGTTCATACAATACTTCATTTCACGGAGTATTAACTCGACGGGACTTTCAAAGAAAGGGGGCCGCAGTAGAGCATTCCTCAGCCAAAGCGTCGGTAAAAAACTCAAAGATCTTCAAGTTCATCTAAAAGTTCCAAATCATCATCTTCTTCGACAACAGGTTCCACAACTGGTTCGACTGTTTCGAGTCCAAAATCGAACTCTTCATCAACCCATTTCTGATGAGGTTCGCTCCCAACACCAGCATTTTGTCCACGACGATATACTGCAAAGATGAGAACAAATGCCAGGCCAATTCCAAGTGCGAAAGTTTGAGGTTCTGGATTCATAATCTCATTCAGTAGACATGCGATTCCAGAACATTCAGTTTGGTATGAAAACGACATGATTTGTGTGAATTCACTATCGTAAGGTACTTCCTCATCCATCGGCGTAACTGTAAGGGTGAATTTCACATCATCACCGTCTTTCAAATTTGAAGGTGGCGTAACTGCAACTGAGAAATCTTTACTCGAGTAAGCAGGAAGTGTGAGCAGGAGGAAACTTCCTCCGTTTTGGTCAGAGGATGCACGAATCAAGCCATCCCAGCCATCGGGTTCTTCCAAAGTGATGACCACGTCGAGAGGTATGTTGTTTTGATTATCAATCTTGAAGTTGATGTTACGTTCTTCATCCGATTCAAATCGGATAATTTCGGTACTCGCATCGGTGATTTCAAGTTGCCCTGGTTGAACATCATCTCGGACTTCAACAGTAATTGGTAAGTCGAAGTATCGCGCCTCTTCAGAATCAACGCCTTCTTCGATGACACGGACATAAATCGTATGGAATCCGGCCTCGACCTTGGAACGCAAAGTCAAATCAAGCTTGATATCTACGTGCTCATCTGCTTCGAGATAGACGACAACGATGTTCGATTCGGTCCCATTCGAGATATCATAATCCCAAGTACCATAGTCGGGATTACCGTCCGGAGTTTCGAGGTTTCGATCTAATTCAGCAGGATTTTTAATCCGCCATGTCGTTTGACCAAGTGTTTCACTTGAATCGGTGATTCGCATATTGTAATACATGCTTGAGCCTGGTGAAACTGGACCAACGGTCCCGAGTGTCCCCCCGTCAGAGTCTGCTATGACTTCCACTAAGATACCAAAGGTTCGATGGACTGTGAACGCTATTTGTGTGCTGAGTTCGGTATCGGCGGTACTGGAAACTGAAAACTCAACCAAACCAATATCTTGGGCATCGCGCTCATTTGGAGGGAATATTTCCATGCGCAGAGTGAGAATTTGATTTGAACCAATGTCAGGAGTGGTTGAATAAATTCCTTCTTCAGTCAGTTCCATCCCTGTGTCGTTATCGAAGAATTTGAATTGCCAAGCGTCGGGTAAATCCGTAACCCGCAATCGGAACGAATCGGTAATAAATCCAGCATTAAAGACATCAACAAAGAATTCGCCTTTGGTATCACCAGCATCAACATAATGGGAAAGTGTCTCATCATAGGCATCAACACGAGTTGAATCGGCAATTTGTATTTGATGTTCAAAGTCTTCAAAGACTGCAATACGGGGTGGCGCGAGGACATCGGATTCTTCAATCGATAGAACAATTGTCTTAATCGCGACTTGGTCGTTTTGGGCATTCTCAGTATCTGCATATGCTCGGGCTTCGATTTCAATACTGCTTGGAGCATTGGTAAGATCACCATCAACCACATCAAAGGAAAGTATCGGGCGAGCAAAGGTGCCTCCACCATTGAGCGTATATCCACCGGCTTGATCCCATATAGGGTCAGACCATGATGAAGGGAAAGGTGAACCTACCAAATCAAAGACGATATTCATTGATGAAGAGGTAGAGCCAGTATGTTCTATCAAAAATTCAATACTGGACGTTTGCCCTGGAGCAATCAGAACAGTATCTGGTTGAGAAGAAGGGAGAGAAAGGTAGATGTCATGCTCAATAAAAGTGATTCCTGAATGTTCAAAGACAAGTGTATGGCCTTGGACGTCGCTGATTTCAAGTCGTAATGGATAATCTCCAGCACTTATTCCAGAGTCATACGTCCACGTATAATTTCCAATCAATCCTTGATTATCCAACTTAAGTTCATCATCGTCGAATGTTTTATCGAACTCAGAATTTGCACCATTAGGTGTACTCATAATCAAATCAACGTTTTGAATATCATCACGACCGAAAGCATTTCGAACATCAACAGTGAATTGCATGGTACGGAAATCTGGGCGGTGATTTGGTGACCATTCAGTCACTTCTTGGTCAAGGAAACTAGCACCTGGGCGGTGAACTCGGACAGAAGAGTCTGCAAGAGCATTCGCTTTGAGTTCGAGTTTGGAAGTTCCAGAAGTATCTTCAACATCGCCGAAAGCGACATTCACTTCACAACTGCCGCCACCAACTCCGCCGGTGCTGCTCTCACATGTTGCCTGAGCATCGATGTTCAACTCGAGTTGCTCACCGTTTTCAACCATGAACCCACTCGAAGGTATTTCGAAATCAATTGTAGTAGTCACCCAGGGACAACTGCTTGTTCCAAGGACATTGCTGGTACAAGGGTCATCTCGAGTTTCAGAGACTGAATCAATTTCTGAGCCACCAGAGTCCAAAGAGTAGGTAACATCAGCAGTGGAACCTTCCGTACCTTTGAATTGCATGAATACAGTCAAAGTTACTTTGTCGGTATTGTCACGGCCATACACTGCGAGATCGGAAATCATTTCATTACTACGGAATTGAATTCCACCCAGCGCACTCATTTCTTGGTGAGAGCCTGAAGGTTCCTCTGTGGTGATTGAACCATCTCCGCCAGCCTCTGAGGTCATTTCATCGAGATACAGGTCGTATGATTGGCACGCATTGCAATCGTTTCCTGCGGGCAATACACTCGGTTCATCTTCGAGAACAGAATCGAATGACGTCGAGGGTGAAGAAGGTGCTGTCATCGGAAGAATTGAGCCGATGAGCAAGATGACCAAAAGGACGGGTAAAAGGCGGTTGACGGAAGTTGCATGCGTTGAGGACACTCTGTTCACCATCGTGGCCTGTTCAACCGAGTGTTAAACGGTTTTGCATTGAATGTTCAACAAAACCCCCCTCTACGAGGGGGCGAATGAGTATTGAGAGAGTGGTGCAGGGAGTGGGATACGAACCCACGAACCCATACGGGACCGGATCTTAAGCCCGGCGCCTTTGACCACCTCAGCCACCCCTGCAGACCTCCGAACTGCACAGAGGATTTGAAGAAAACCCCTAAGCACATTGCTTCAAGGTGAAACTGACCAGCCGCCATCAACATTGATTGTTTGGCCAGAAAGGTAGGTGGAATTGAGAAGAAAGAGGATGGCTTGAGCAACATCAGTTGGTTCACCTGCACGGCCCAGAGGTACTTTTTCGAGGACTGAGGCGAAGTGTTCGCTTTCCCAATCGGCGGCAATGATGGCACCAGGTGCAACACAGTTCACTCGGATTTCCGGAGCAAGGTCACCTGCTAAATTCATCATTAATTGACGTAAACCTGCTTTACTTGCTGTGTAATGTGACAAGCCTTTCCAAGCTCGTCCCAATGAAGTATCAATCATTCCAATTACACAACCTTGACCCGATTTGAGAGGCGTCAAAAGACCTTGTGTCAAAAGGAAGGGGACTTCGATATGAAGGCGGGTGTTAAGTCGGAGCGATTCAAGACTTACTGACGCATAGTCTTCTGAACTATAGATTGAAGCATTGTGAATTAGAGCATGTAATCCACCATTCAATTTTACTTTTTCATGGTTCAAAACGACCCCGATGAGCGTAGCCAAATCCTCATCGCTATTGAGGTCGGCTTGAATGATTTCAGCCTGTGCTTTTGAACCGTTTTTTTGCTCATATGTTTGAAGAATTGCTTGGGCTTCTGAGATTGAAGATCGGACGTGAATAAATACGAACCAATCATTGTCCAAGAGAAGAGAAACTGTTGCTGCACCAATACGCTTTCCACCACCAGTAATCAATGCAACTCGTTGCGCCATGAACTGTTCGAATCGTTCGCCCCTCATCAATGCTCTCAAAAAAAAATCATGCGAAAATGACATGGAATCTCGGTTTGCATAGTACATGACAAAAAAAGACCACGGCACATCTTTTTGAAAGGCAAAGCATAGGGTGAAACAAGGGGGAACATGTATGTCGAGCAAACAACTACCGATGGCGAGTAAAACGCCTCCTGCTTTACGTCCAAAACCAAAACGTGAACGGCTACCTGATTGGTTCCGTACAACTCTCCCCTCGGGAGAGCAGCAAGCTCTTTTCAACAAGACGAAAGCGGCTGTTCAAGACAATGCCTTACACACCGTTTGCCAAGAAGCGCGATGCCCCAATATCCATGATTGCTGGGCCAGTGGTGATGCAACATTCATGATTGCTGGGCAAGAATGTACACGTGGATGTCGTTTTTGTGCTGTTGGTACAATCAAAACACCTCCACCTCTTGACCTTGAGGAACCCTCGCACTTGGCAACTGCTGTTGAATCGATGAATCTTCGACACGTCGTTATTACGGTCGTCAACAGAGATGACATACCCGACAGCGGAGCAGATCACTACAAGCAATGTATTGCTGCTGTTCATGAACGCCAGCCAAATGTCACGCTTGAATTGCTTTGCTCAGATTTAGCAGGAGACCATGAGGCTCTTGCTCATCTTCTTGATGGAAGTCCACTTTCGGTCTTTGCCCACAACGTCGAATGTGTACCCCGCCTTGACAAAACCGTTCGTGACCACCGAGCATCCTTTTCTCAATCGCTCGAGATTCTCCGTCAAGCGAAAATCCTTCGGCCAGATATCATCACGAAATCTTCGTTAATGGTCGGAGTTGGCGAACGTGATGAAGAGATTACTGAATCATTACAACTGCTGCGTGATGCCGGTGTGGACCTCGTCACCATTGGACAATATCTTGCTCCTTCGTCAAGCCATTTGACGGTTGACCGTTTCCCGGAGCCGGAGATGTATGACACCTGGGCAAAGGAAGCGATTACAATGGGTTTTGCTGGAATTGCCAGTGGACCACTCGTACGCTCATCATTCAAGGCTGGACTTTTACTGCGAAAAACACTGGATGCCGAGAACTCGGAAGTAATGCCTGGCGCATATGTGTATGTCGCTCAAGATGAAAACGATTCACCCGTACCTCTTAAGGGCGGGATGAACTGAGGTGGAACAATGACCGAGAGAGTGACTGCCACGACTAAGCCGTACACCATCGGTCGGCCTCCATTCCGACCTGGTGAAGATGCTGATTTTGGCGGAAAGTTTACTGAGCAGCCCGGCGATTTGAATCGGCCAGACCCTGCAAAGTGTTCTGCACAAGATACAGTCGCTCACGCATCAGGTTTGATTCGTGTTCTCAATGATGACGGTGTAGCAGAAGGTGAATGGAACCCTCTCTTGGATGCAGAGACCTTGATTCAAGGACTCGAATACATGATGCGTCTTCGAATATTTGATGACCGGATGATCAAAATGCAACGAACCGGTAAACTTTCGTTCTATATGCGGTCTTTTGGCGAAGAAGCAATTGCAATCGCCCAAACCATGGCGCTTGAAACACAAGATTGGATTTTCCCATCCTATCGACAACCTGGTGCTCAATTTGTTCGAGGACGCGACATGGTCAGTATGATTTGCCATTGCATCGGCAACACCGAAGATAATGTCAAAGGACGCCAGATGCCAGTCCACTATACTTGGAAACAAGGCCGATTCATTTCAATTTCATCTCCTGTAGGAACTCAATTCTCCCAAGCAGTCGGTGTAGCTATGGCAAGTGCATACAAAGGCGATGATGAAGTTTGTATCTCATGGCTCGGTGACGGAACATCTGCACAAGGTGACTATCACTACGCATTGAATTTCGCTTCGACGTTTAAGCCACCAGTCATTCTCAATGTAGTGAACAACCAATGGGCAATTTCAACTCACGCCAACCTTGCAACAGGTGGACGAACTTTCGCAGAGCGTGGATTAGCCTATGACATCCCCTCCTTCAGAGTGGATGGAAATGATTTCCTCGCACTTTACAGCGTAACAAAGTGGGCACGTTTGCGAGCTGCTGCTGGCAAAGGAGCAACCCACATTGAAGTGTATACCTACCGTGCTGGTGGCCATTCTTCTTCCGATGACCCCTCGGTATACCGCCCAAGTGATGAATTCAAATATTGGCCTGGTGGAGATCCTATCGAACGACTCAAAGATCATCTCATGAAAGCAGAACTGTGGAATGAGACCCGCCACACGGCATTGGCTAAGAAAATTGATGATGAAGTCATGGCATCATACAAAGCCGCATGTGAGTTTGGAGATTTGGCAAGTGGACCTTATCCGCCTGCATCAACTATTTTTACCGAAGTCTACGAAACTGTACCTTGGCATGTCCAAGAACAGAGAGAGGAACTTGGAAAGTGAGGTGAGATGATTTGACTGATATGAACATGATTAAGGCACTCAATTCCGCTTTGGAAGTACAACTTGAGAAGGACAAGAACGTCGTCATCTTTGGAGAAGATGTTGGATTCTTTGGCGGAGTATTCCGAGTCACTGACGGCTTGCAAAAGAAATTCGGAGAACACCGGGTCTTTGACTCCCCACTTGCTGAAGGTGGAATTGCAGCGATTGCAATGGGCATGGGCTTGAATGGCCTGCGACCTGTTGCTGAAATCCAGTTTGCAGACTATATATTCCCAGCCTATGACCAAATTGTCAATGAAATTGCCAAAGTTCGACACCGTTCCGGTGGAGAGTTCACTGCACCATTGACATTCAGAACACCTGCCGGTGGAGGAATCAAAGGTGGCCACCATCATTCACAATCACCTGAGGCTCAATTCACCCATACGCCGGGTTTGAAGGTTGTTTACTGTTCAACTCCATACAACGCCAAAGGCCTACTGACCGCTGCGATCGAATGCAACGACCCTGTCATTTTCTTTGAACCAAAGCGTTGCTACCGAGGACCATTTTATGGCGACCCACACAACGTTCCTACATGGAGTGGTCATCCGGACGCTGAAGTTCCAGAAGGCCATTACATCGTTCCTTTGGAAGAAGCTCGTATCGTCCAAGAAGGCAGTGCTTGTACTGTGATTGCATGGGGTACCATGGTTCACATGTGTGAACAGGCTATCAAAGACTCTGGAATTGATTGTGAACTGATCGATTTGCAAACATTGGTACCTTGGGACCGAGATACTGTCGTCAATTCAATCAAGAAAACTGGTCGCTGCGTGATTGTTCACGAAGCACCAAAGACCAGCGGATTTGGTGCAGAAATGAGTGCATCAATTCAAGAACGATGCTTCTACCACTTAGAAGCACCAATTACTCGAGTGACCGGATGGGATACACCTTTCCCTCACACTACGGAATGGGATTATATCCCAAGTCCAGCACGAATAGCTGAAGCAATAAAGAAAACACAGGAGGAATAAATATGGGAACATTTGCATTTAAGATGCCAGATATTGGAGAAGGAGTCGTCGAAGGCGAAGTTGTAGAATGGATGGTCGCTGTTGGTGACATTGTCAAAGAAGATGATCCAATTCTATCCGTGATGACCGATAAAGCAACCGTCGAGATCCCTTCACCTGTTGATGGGAAAGTAACTCGAGTCGTTGGTGAAGCCGGCGACACATTACCTGTTGGCGTCGTTTGTATCGAATTCGAAGTTGAGGGAGATGGAAACGCTGCATCATCAGATGACGCACCTGCACCAAAAGCAGAACCAACACCTACTCCAAAAGCAGCACCAACACCTGCTCCCAAAGCAGCACCAACACCTGCTCCAAAAGCAGCACCGGTTGCAGCAACACCAGCCGTTCAACGTGCAGCAGGAACCAAAGCATTGTCGAGTCCTGCCGTTCGACAACGTGCTCGTCAAGCCAACATTGACCTCAACATGGTCGCTGGGTCCGGACCTGCAGGTAGAATCAGTCATGCAGACCTTGATGCTCACATTGCCGGTGGAGCAAGTGGCGCAAGCCGTGCTCGACCAATGGGCGCTTCAGCTCGCACTGAACGGAATGGAACCGAAGAAATCAAGGTCATTGGTCTGCGAAGAAAGATTGCAGAAGGCATGGTTTCATCCTACACAACCATTCCTCACTTCTCTTACTTTGAAGAAGTCGATGTCACCGCTCTCGAAGATTTGCGTCAACATCTCAACGCTACTCGCCCTGAAGGTGCACCAAAATTGACCTATCTTCCTTTCATCATGCAAGCATTAGCCAAGGCATTGAGAGAACGTCCAGAATGCAATGCTGTCTATGATGATGATTCAAACATCGTCACACGACACGAAGCAATCAACCTTGGAATTGCAACTCAAACTGACCGTGGATTGTTTGTCCCTGTTGTCCAACACGTGGAAGCAATGGACATTTGGCAATCTGCTGAAGAAATGGTACGTGTCACAAGTGCAACACGAGACGGAAAAGCAACTGCAGAAGATCTTTCTGGCTCAACCTTCACAATCACCAGCCTTGGACGACTTGGAGGCCTCGGGGCAACACCAATTATTAACAAACCAGAAGTTGGAATTCTTGGCGTTCATAACGCAAAGGACCGTGCAGTTGTCAGAGATGGCAACATTGTCATTCGTCGAATGATGAATCTTTCATCATCATGGGACCATCGAGTTGTTGATGGCCATGACGGGGCAAGCCTCGTTCAAGTGGTGAAGTCTTATCTCGAACATCCGGCTACAATTTTCATGTGAGGTGCTAAAAAATGCAAACTAAAAAATGTCAAGTTCTCGTCATCGGAGCCGGCCCTGGAGGATATGTTGCTGCTATTCGTGCAGGACAACTCGGTTTGTCAACCATCATTGTCGAAGGTGAAAAAGCAGGTGGAACCTGTCTCATCAGAGGCTGTATTCCATCGAAGGCTTTGATCCACGCCGCACATCAATTCCACAAATTAGCAAAGCATGCATCAAATGATGGTCATATGGGAATCTCAATCCCCGGACCTGCTGAATTGAACATGGGTAACTTAGTCTCTTGGAAAGAAGGGATCGTCACTCGACTCAACAAAGGCGTAGAACATTTGCTCAAGAATGCAGGTGCTGAACTCATCATCGGGTGGGCAGAATTCCAAGATGCGAAAACTGTCAAAGTTGGTGAAGGAAAAGATGCCACCATCATCCAAGCTGAACATGTCATTCTTGCCAATGGATCTGTTCCAATTGAACTTCCATTCATGCCTTATGACGAAAACGTCATTTCCTCTCGTGAGGCTTTAACTCTTGAAGAATTACCAAAGCATATCGCCATTGTTGGTGGAGGGTACATCGGACTTGAACTTGGGATCACATTCCGTATGCTCGGTTCTGAAGTAACTGTTGTTGAAGCAATGGACAGTGTTCTACCAATCTTTGACAAGGAACTACGAAGACCGCTTGAAATTTCAATTAAGAAGCAGAAAATTAAGACCCATCTCGGTGTTTTCGCAAAAGGTGTTGAAAAAGCAAAAGATGGCCGCACACAACTCAACTTCATTGATAAGAATGAAAAAGACCAATCGAAAATGCAGAATATCATTGTCGACAAAGTACTGGTCACTGTTGGCCGTAAACCAAACTCAGCATCTTTGGCGCCAACTGGCGTTGCTTTGGATGAACGTGGGTTTGTAAAAGTCAACGACCGTTGTGAAACCAACATGCGTGGCGTTTATGCAATTGGCGATGTCTGTGATTCTGGAGAAATGTTAGCCCACGTCGCCTCTTTCCAAGGGGAAATGGTGGCAGAAATTATCGCCGGTCACAAGCGAGCATACGACCCAGTCGCTGTTCCTGCAATTGTGTTCACTGAACCTGAGATTGTATCCGTTGGACTAACACCTGAAGAAGCAAAAGCCGCTGGACACCCCGTGATTATCGGAAAGTTCCCCTTGGGAGCAAACGGACGTGCACTCACGCAAGAAGCAGAAAAGACTGCTGGATTTATTCGAGTCTGCGCACGAGAAGATGATCATCGTATTCTTGGAATCCAAGGTGTCGGAACTCACATCAGTGAACTGGTTGGCGAGTGGACACTTGCTCTTGAAATGGGTGCTTTACTCGAAGACATTGCTGGAACAATCCATGCACATCCAACCATGACTGAAATGACTCATGAAGCTGTTCTTGCAACACTTGGTCATGCGATTCATTCTGCTTAAGAAATAAGCAGTTGCCTACGAGCAAGGAAAAGAAGCGTGATGAAACGCACTCAGGGCCTCACCCGTAGGACTTGAAATCCCCGAGTGAAGGTTTACACCCTCGAGTATCTATAAAGTTCAATCAATCGACTCATGAACCGCAACTTAGGCAGTCATCAGGCGTATCAAGTGAACAAGCGATGGCTTCGAGACTTGAAATATCTTCAGCGCGTTCAGCCAATCCACCAACAGTTTGGTCCTCGGCTTTCTTTGCTTCAACAGTGAATTGAATTGCATCTGCTGCAGCCTTGGTTCGCAGATAATACATTCCCGTTTTGAGTCCCTGCTTCCATCCATAGAAGTGCATTGAAGTGACTTTAGCCGGATTTGCATCAACCATGTGTATGTTGAGTGATTGACTTTGGTCAACGTATGCACCACGGTCTGCAGACATATCCAAGACGTGTCGTTGCCTGATTTCCCAAGTGGTTTTGTACAACTCTTTGACATGGTCAGGAATTCCTGCAATGTTCTGAACTGAACCCTTGTGACGAAGGATTTCGTCTTTCATCTCAATTCCCCAAAGTCCCAATTCAATGAGATCTCGGACCAGGTGTTTGTTCAATACAATGAATTCACCAGAAAGAGTTCGACGAACATAAAGGTTCGATGTGAACGCTTCGAAGCATTCATTGTTTCCAAGAATCTGTGAAGTCGAAGCAGTCGGCATTGGAGCAACGAGAAGCGAATTACGCATTCCATGTTCAACAATCTCTGCTTTCAGAGAAGTCCAATCCCATCGGCCACTGTGTTCATTCATTCCCCAGAGGTCGAATTGCAAATTACCCTTACTTGCAGGTGAACCTTGGAACGTTGAGTACGGCCCTTCGACCATGGCACCATCTTTAGAAGCGGTACAAGCAGCGAAGTAAATCGTTTCGAAAATTTCTTTGTTGAGTTTTCTGGCTTCTGGACTCTCGAAAGGCAACTTCAGAAGAGCAAAAGTATCAGCAAGACCCTGAACGCCAAGACCAATTGGGCGGTGACGCATGTTCGAATTACGAGCTTCTTCAACTGGATAGTAATTGACATCGATGACTCGATTTAGATTACCTGTTGCATGGTAAGCCACGTCATACAAGAGTTGATGATTGAAGGATTGATTCGCAACATCTACGTATTTGTTGAGAGCAATCGATGCGAGATTACAGACCGCAACTTCGTCTTTAGCAGTGTATTCCATAATTTCAGTGCAAAGGTTCGAAGAACGAATTGTTCCAAGATTCTTTTGGTTGGATTTTTCATTTGCTGCATCTTTGTACAACATATATGGAGTTCCAGTTTCGATTTGAGATTCAACTAATTTATCCCAGACAACACGTGCAGGGAGTGTTTCACGAGCTAACCCTTGTGCTTCATAGGATTCAAAGAGTTCTTTGAATTCTGCACCATAGGCATCTTGAAGCCCTGGGCATTCATTTGGACAGAAGAAAGACCAGTCGGCATTTTGTTCAACACGCTCCATGAACAAATCAGGTGTCCAAAGAGCATAGAAGAGATCACGTGCACGAAGTTCTTCCTTTCCGTGATTCTTTCTCAAGTCGAGGAAAGCAAGGATATCTGGATGCCAAGGTTCGAGGTAAATAGCAATTGAACCCTTACGCTTGCCGCCACCTTGGTCAACATATCGCGCTGTGTCGTTAAAAACACGAAGCATTGGAACAATACCATTGCTCTGTCCATTGGTACCCTTAATGTAAGAGCCCTTAGAACGAATGTGGTGAATCGAGAGACCAATGCCACCAGCCGACTTTGAAATCAAAGCACACTGTTTGAGGGTGTCATATATTCCATCAAGCGAATCATCTTGCATGGTGAGTAAGAAACACGATGACATCTGAGGTGTTGGGGTTCCGGAGTTGAACAGAGTTGGTGTTGCGTGAGTGAAGTAGCCTTGACTCATCAGATCATATGTTTCCAGAGCTTTGGTGATATTGGAATGGTGGATACCAACTGCGACACGCATCAACATGTGTTGAGGGCGCTCAGCAATTTCGCCATACAAACGTAGTAAGTAGGAGCGTTCGAGTGTTTTAAATCCAAAATAGTCGTAATTGTGATCACGAGTATAATCAACGTGGTTGTTCAAAACCTCTGCATTTTCCATTATGATTTCATAGACTTCTTCAGAGATAAGCGGTGCATGCTTACCTGATTCTGGATCAATGTATTCACGCAAATCGGTAATGACTTCTGAGAAGACGGTCTTCGTCGAGCGGTGCAGATCATCGACACAAATTCGAGCTGCAAGGCGGCTATAATCGGGATGTTGCGAGGCGAGAGAAGCTGCAGTTTCAGCAGCGAGTTGATCGAGTTCACGTGTTGTGACTCCATCGTAGAGTCCTTCGATGGTCAGTTTGGTAACATGTCCAGGGTCAATCCAATTTGGATCAAGACCATAGGTTAAAGTTTTGAGTTTATCGTGTATTGCGTCGAAACGAACATCTTCGCGCTCGCCTTCTCTATTGACTACTTGCATTGTCATTTTTTTGTCCTCCATTTATCCATTTGTGATTGCGCTACATTTTAGTTAATTCAATACGGTTCAAAAGTCTTCGTCTACTGAGAACCGTTGTTGGACACTTCCGAGGTTTCCACCGTCTTTGACACCGGCCTTCTGGTATTCGCCAACTCTCTTTTCGAAGAAGTTCGTTTTACCTTGCATTGAGATCATTTCCATCCAAGGGAATGGGTTTGTAGCATTATACAATTTAGTCGCGCCGAGTGAGACCATTAATCGGTCAGCAACGAAGCGGATATATTCTTGCATGAGGTCTGCATTCATCCCAATCAATGAGACTGGCAGTGCAGAAGTTACGAATTCAATTTCAATTTCCACTGCCTCAGAAATGATTCTGTGAATCATATTTTCTCCAGCTCCACGAATCAATTGGTTGTGGAGTAAGCATGCGAAGTCACAGTGAAGGCCTTCGTCTCGGGAAATGAGTTCATTCGAAAAGGTGAGCCCAGGCATGAGAGCGCGCTTCTTGAGCCAAAAGATAGCACAGAAAGAGCCGGAAAAGAAAATCCCCTCAACAGCAGCAAAGGCGACCAATCGTTGAGCAAAGGAACCCTTCTTACGAGATAACCAGCGCATTGCCCAGTCGCCCTTCTTTTTCACTGATGGGACCGTCTCTAGAGCGTTAAACAAGTGATCTTTTTCTTTATCATCAGTGATGTAGGTGTCGATGAGAAGAGAATAGGTCTCAGCATGGATATTTTCCATCATAATTTGGAAACCATAGAAACAGCGTGCTTCAGCCCATTGAACTTCATCAGCGAAATTTGTTACAAGGTTCTCATTCACAATTCCGTCGCTTGCAGCGAAGAAGGCGAGAACGTGTTTGAGGAAGTGGCGCTCGTCATCGCTCAATGACTTCCAATCTTTGGCATCTTCAGCAAGATCGATTTCTTCTGCAGTCCAAAAAGAGGCTGCGTGCAACTTGTACATTTCCCAAATTTCTGCATGTTGTATAGGAAACAAAACAAAGCGGTCAAGATTTTCTTGTAACATTGGTTCGATGTGTTCCTGGGAGAGGTCTAATTCAAACCCATCATTATTTGTAGATTTATTTCCGTGTTCGATGACCATGACTCTTACCCCCGTTTGTTTCACTTGCTGGAATTCATTTGCCCTCCGAGGTAGTGTATAGTATTCACCCCCATCACCCCATGTAGCGAGGTGGTTTGGAGAGTGTTTTGGATTTGCTAAAAACGGCCGCAGCGGGCAACAAAGCCAATATCCACCCACAGAGTATAAGTGCTGCATTACGACTGTAGTTATTACACTGCAATTTGTTGCGTTTCCACTCCAAACAGTTTTTCTATTTCAGAGAAATACTTGAGTTTGAAATCCATCATGAGAGAGGTACGTTTCCACTCGAACTGAATGAACGAGTTCTCGAAAGAATTCACAGTTAGAATTCTTCATTCTAAACATTATTTGTATTCAAGTCGAGCCCAATCCCCGTATCCCTGGGATGCTTGGACTTCCCAATGTAAAAGTTGAGGGACTTCATCAGGGTGAAGTTCTTCTATTTTCAGAAGAACGTGATCGAGTTGTGCAGAGCTTACTTTAATTTCAAGAGACCATTCGGAATTTGAATGAAGTTCTCCGTCCCAATTATACATTGAAACAATCGATTTCCTCTGAACGCATGCTGCGCCAGATTCAATTAAGAGTTGAGAGAAAGATCCAATTTCAAATTCCTTCCAAGAACTTGGAAGAGTTGTTTGAATGATGAACAGTGAGTCGCCCATAAACCTTGTAGAGCGTTACCGCCCATCAAAGTATGTGAGGGTGAATTCACTCGACCTTACGGACGCCGACAGCGTTAGGTCCTTTTGGACCTTCACCGACTTCGAATTCGACGGTGTCCCCGTCTGTTATTTCGCCTTCTACTTCTGAGATGTGAACGAAGAGGTCATTGCCACCTTCTCGTTCAATAAATCCGAATCCTTTTGTTTGGTTAAACCACTTGACTGTACCTTGTGCCACGCTTCGGGGTTTTGGTAGGGGTATATTATCTATGTGGGCAATTCCCCCTCTCAAATACCAATTTTTAAAGAGGAAATCACTGCCGAAAAGAGGCAATAGAGACCAAATAGCTTCCAAAGTGAGGGGAAATAGAGGTGGAAACCAGAAAAGATGCCGGAGAGCAGAAAATACTGAGAATGAACGATTTCAAATCTTTTTTTTAAAGAATTGAAGATCTGATTAAAGCACGCCAAAGTTACTTGACATCGGAATGATTGGAAAGAGTGGGTCCTCGAATTACTTGAACCAACAGTAGAACTCATGGGAGACTTCATCGATGCTGAAGAAAACAGATGGTGGTTAGGCCTTTGAAAGATTTGATGTATGTTGCTGTATTCTCAATCACGCCACTCTATTTCTATTTCACATAATTTCAATGAGTGTGAATCACTTTTTATCTTTCCAAACATGGAACCCGTCGTCTTTTGAGTACCAGAACGTTCCGTTCTCGGCTTGCTTCGTCCACTCATCGCGCTTAACACGGCCAGGGAAGAATTCGATGGCGATGTTAACCTGTTCTTCAATCTCGGAAGTCATCTTAGCAAGTTGCTCAAATCGGTAGATTCAGACATTACAAAGACAAGCGTCAAGAACCCCCTCAAATCTAACAAAGGTATGGAAAGAGTCCAACTCACTGTAGAATTTGCTCGGCTTGATGAAGAGGCCCGTTTGCCAACCCAAGGCTCATCGCAAGCTGCTGGATGGGATTTGTACGCTCTTGAAGAAACCGTGGTTGTTCGAAGAAAAAGTTCGATGATCCGAACTGGATTAGCAGTTGCCATTCCAGATGGATGGGAAGGACAAATTCGTTGCCGTTCATCACTTGGTAAGAAGGGAATGATTATGCCCAACGGCGTAGGAACCATTGACTCTGATTATCGTGGAGAATTGATGGTTCTTGCAACCTGGATTGGTGAAGGAGAAGAGTTCATCGTCGCTAAAGGTGAGCGAGTAGCACAACTTTTGTTTGCACCCGTCCCTCAGGTCAATATTGTAGAAACTTCAGTCGAAGACCTCGGCAAAACAGAACGTGGCCAAGGTGGCTTTGGTTCAACCGGTCAATTTTGACAAGGCATGAATTGATGCCATGTTGCGCCTTGGAGCAACCATGAGCGGAGAACGTAAAGTCGATGTCCGGCTCATGGGTTTGGTCGACTACACTGAGGCCCTCGATTTGATGAGGGAACTCCAGAAGCAGAGAATCGATGAGGCCATCCCAGATACATTGTTGATTTTAGAACATCCGGAAATTGTCACAGTAGGCCCTCGTGCACGAAACGATGGAATCCAGCCCCCTGAAGATTATCTCACACACCCAGTGGACAGAGGTGGTGGTTTGACATGGCACGGTCCAGGTCAATTAGTGGCCTATCCAATATTCAAATGGGATTTAGAGGGAGAAGTTTCGGTTGCCGCCATTATTTCGATTCTTGAAGAATGGATCATCAAAGCCCTTGCAGTATGTGGGATTAAAGGCGTCAGAGATGAACGAATGCAAGGTGTCTGGGTCGATGATAAAAAAATCTCAAGCATTGGACTTTCGTTTTTGCGATGGACATCACGCCATGGCTTCACCATCAATTACGACACTCCGAAAGGAAGAGTAGAGATGCTTGCCGGTTGTGGCCTCGATAACGATACGACAACCTCACTTGCTCAACTCGGGCATACCATAGAACGTGACCAATTGCTTGTTGCGCTTCTCCAAACAATGGACGAATCGATTCTTCGAAGTCAAAACAAAGAGAAGAGTTCGCTCTGAAGTTTTCACTCAAAACTATGAGTTACTTGAAAACAAGTGCATAAAAGGTAGAAGCCCAACCAACAAGCATGGGCGAAGTTGTTGTAGGAATCTCTGGAGCATCAGGAGCAGTATACGGTCAACGTTTGGTTCAAGTTCTTCGAGGGAAGGATATTCCAGTTCGGTTGGTCGTTACCAATGCTGGTGAAATCACCTTGAAGCACGAATGCAATACAACCAAAGAAGAGTTGGCAGAATCAACAGGCGCACTTCTCGAAAACGACAAAAACATCGGTGCGAAGTCTGCATCGGGGTCTGCAAACATAGACGCAGTTGTTCTTTGTCCATGCTCAGGAACCACGCTTGGTAAGTTAGGTGCTGGAATCGGTGACAACTTGATTACTCGGTCTGCCATTGTTGCTTTGAAAGAGCGAAGAAAACTCATTATTGTCCCACGAGAAGCACCGTATGCCACAGTACATTTGGAAAACATGCTCAAACTTTCCCAGTGGGGTGCAATCGTTATTCCAGCATCACCTGGATTCTATAATCATCCAAAATCACTTGATGATATCGTAGACTTTGTCGTCGCACGAATCCTCGACCATATCGGCATTGAACATACACTTGGCCAACGATGGACTGGTGAAGAAATCGAGTAAGCAGCGTACCGCCGCATTCTTGAACCAAACCCCCCTAAGCGGTGCATGGACGAATCAGCATTGTCAAAGCACTCCGTTGCTGAGCTCAAAGATATGCTACGCAGTCAAGGACTTCCAGTCAGCGGCAATAAATCACTCCTCATACAACGCCTGGTTTCAACTGAGGCTTCAGCAGAGAAGGTTTGGGATGAGATAAATGATGCTCCAGCCATGAAAGAAACCGCATCCATGAAGAATTTGAGCCTGGAAGAGGAGGACTTTGAATCTCCTCTGACCTTCAAACAACGCATGTCAACAACGGTCTATGGCCCGTTGAATCTGGGTGGATTGGTCGCCATTGGATTGGCCCTCATTATGGTGACCGCCACTATTTTTGTCATACAGCCAGCATGGCTTGGCTTTGAGAGAGACTACGATTACGAATTAATTGACTTTGACCAAACGCAAGCTCGAAACTTTGCCCAAGACCTGGTCGATCTTGGACACCCAGACTGGGAAGGACGAATGAGTGGCTCAGATGAAGAAGCCAACACTTCGCAATACATCAGCGAGCGGTTTCAGGAAATGGGCTACGATGCTGAAATCAATGAGTTCCAAGTCCCAATGCATAGTATTGATTCAGAACCGAGTTTCAGACTCTGTGTCCGTGGTGCATTATCTCTTGCCTGCGAAGGTGTAATTATTTCAGGGGGTTCTCAAATTACACCCTTCCAACATCGAGTTGATTACGTCATCCAAGGATTCTCCGGCCAATCTGAATACATGTTTGATGAAGACATTACGGTAACCGACCTCGGCAATGGTACCGACGAAGCATTGTGGCAATCGGCAACCGGAACAATCGGTTATGTCCGAGGTGACAGTTCGAAACTGGGCAACACGGAACTTTACAGCAATGCGGCCAGCAATGACCTTGCAGGACTGATCAGTGTCAACAAGAATTACAACTGTGGTAAAATCGAAGGCAACGACTGCGTGCCGATTTTCAAAGGAACAAACTATGATGCTTTGGTTGAGGCAAACGGAGGCAGTATTCCAACCGATATACCGTTCATCTCAATGTCGAAAGATGCGGGAGAAATCTTTGAAACAATGGTCATCAATTCAACAGGTGCACCCGCTTCTATAGAACTTATTATTGATGTCACCAACGACCAAGAACTGACCATCTATGTTCCATGCGGAACGATTCAAGGCCGAACTTCTGAATTGGTCATCGCTGGTGGACATCACGATACGGTCTATCACGGCCAAGGTGCTGTTGACGATACCTCGGGGACTTCGAGTATCTTGGAGATGGCTCGGCAAATCGCTGAGGTGGTCAATGAAACTGGAACTCCTGAACGAACGATTCGATTCTGCACCTGGGGTGGCGAGGAAGAAGGATTGTGGGGCAGTCGAGCGTATGTTGAACAGATGCAGAGTAGCCTAAGTGATAACCTTCGATTATACATCAACCTCGATATGAACCACGTCGATGCTGATTTCTCCGAGAGAGGGAACTCTTTGCGACTGTTCACCAATAACGAAGATGACTACGGCCATATCGTTCGCATTACCGATCTTTACAAACAAGAGAGAAGTGAAATCGCAGATAAGTATGACATTCAATTCAGCCTGCTTGATGGAGCCCAAGGTGACGAAAATCAAATGCCATGCAATTCCGACCATTGTCCGTTTGTCTATGACCTCAACGGCAAGAATGGCCGTGCTGTGGTCTGCTACGGCAGCGGTAGTTGGGAATACCATACCTATCTTGACTCAATGGACAGATTCAATGAAGAATCCTTAGCCATATCCACAACCGTTTATGGAACCTACATGAGATTGCTTGCGTATGACCTGAGTGTTTGAGTGCAAGAGTTTCAATAACTGAAGTCGGTGGGTTGTAACATGGTAGCTCCAAGTGCATGGGCATCTCACATCCTTGTGACTTCAAAGTCAGAAGCCGTTCAAATCAAGGATAAGGTTGAGAAATTGAAAGATTTTCAAAAACTTGCTCGCAAAAAGAGTACCTGCCCTTCAAGCCAAAAAGGTGGAGACCTCGGTTGGTTTCGTAAAGGCCAGATGGTTCGTGAATTCGAGGAAGCAGTATGGTCAATGCCTGTTGCTTCAGTATCTGAACCAGTCAAAACTCAATTTGGATACCATTTGATTTGGGTCCATGAGCGCGACGAATAGGTGATTCAATGACGATTCGAGTTGCTTTAGAATCCTATACAGTGATGGCTAAACATGGCTATTATTCACATGAGCATGAACACGACCAACCGTTCGTATACAGCGTCTGGGCAACCCTTGGAAATTCACAGATCGAAGAAAAACTCGATCAAACATTGAATTATGCCGATATCCAAATTGCCATTGACAAAGTGATGTTACAATCGGAAAAGCCAATTCTACTCATGGAAACAATGGCCCAAAAGGTCGTCGATGAACTCTGTGTCAAGTCCCAAGTCCAAACATTACATGTTCGCATCGAAAAGCCAGAAGCCCCTCTCCCGCACCCAGGTGGCTTGGCTGTTGTTGAACTGGAATGGACTCGGAACTGAGCGAGGCTTGAAACCCAGCAACATCCACGACATGCTATGGCCGATGAAGTCCAGCGTGTCTATGTTGCTTCAGTCGTTGAAGAAGGTGGCAATTCATTAGCACTTGGATGCTTTTCAAGTGAAGAAACGGCGTGGCAAGTCTTACGTACTTTTCTCAAAAAGAGTGACCAAATGTTACTCATCTCTTCGACCGTTGTTGTATGGGACATCGATGTCATCGGCGAAAATGGAGTAAATGTACTTTCAACAATGGAATGTAAAGATTGCCCGGTTTGTGGTCGCCGAACCTTCTGGATGGATTTAGATAACTTCTCAGCACTCTGCCACGGTGATGCTTGTGCGGCTTGGGTTGAAGAAAGTACACTCGAACCTGGTGTCATTGATTGCGGATGGCCACCAATTCGATTCTTGAAGCAAGTACAGAATATAGATGAAGCTTTTAGTGAATTGTTCAAACTTGGCGACCAAATGAAAGCGATTTCAAAGGTTGATTCGCTCGGAGAAAAAGAACCTCAAGAGATGCTTGATGAATTTAGAAGGAAATCTGCCCTCGGATCAAAGGACTGAACGAAGAACGATTGGTCCAATAAAACTGAAGGCAAATAATCCAAGGAAAACAAACATCCAAATTCGCATCTGCTTTTGGTTTCTCTCATCACGAATGTTCTTATCGATACAAGCTTGGTCCTTACAGACACGTGGTTCTGATGACAATTTAATTGGAGTAAAACAAATTCGACAATGCTTGTGAGGTTGTACTTTACCCGTGGAAAGAGAGTTCCGTGCTTTATTTCCCATTTTGGCGAGGTTTTCCTTTACTTTATTTGTATCTACCATAATTCCACCTCATTGAATGAGTGTTCCTTCGAACGATTTTCCGTCCAATGCTTCTTCCAAGAGTAGCATGTTGCGCCCATCAAGGACTGCAAGAGTAATGGCGGCTTTTTTAGCCCACCCAACCGCAATCGGGTCGATGACTGCAGATGCACCTGGTGCAAGCGGTTCATCGATACCAGTAATTTCTGCAAGTTGGTCAAACGTCATCGAACTGAACGATTGGGCATCTTCATGTTCGCGAGGGTCTTTGTCGAAAACATGGCTGACATTCGTGGCAATAATACAATGTCCAGCTCCAGCATCACGAGCAAAAGCGACGGCTACTGCATCGGTTGTATGGCCGGGTGTTGTCCCACCCATGATGACCAAATGATGCTTGGCAAGAAGTTCTGCAGCCTGTTCAGTGGTCGTGGGAATAACAGGAGCAACATCGATACCGATGTCCAAAAGAATTTGTTGAATAATGGTGGCATTGAGACGAGTTGCTGCAATCCCAACCTCATCAAGACGGTAACTGTCACTTATCATGGTCTTGGCCAGTTCGATTCCTTCGCGAGCAGGAAGACCACCCCCCACAACAATTCCAAGGTGCCGACCATTACCTTCGATATGCACCGCAAGTTGTCGGATTTGTCCAAACCACGCTGTACGTTGTTCAGACTCTTCAGGGCGCAGGAGGCTACCTCCCAAAGCAACGACTTGACGACGGGTCATCAAACACTCCTTACGCGTCCATACTTTGAGACTATCCCCCTTGACCACAGAGTTACGGTCATCAATCGAGTTAAAATGTGAAAGGAAACGATTGAACTGCATAAGAGAGTTGAAGACCCCTCAACCATGCCATTGAAATGAGGCCCACTCCTATGTCAGATGATGCTGTTCTCGCAACGCGACGACTTCGTCTGAAAATCGCTCTTGAAGATTTGAGAGAAATGAAAGGATTTGGAACTGAATTGGTCACTATTATCATCCCACCGGACCGACAAGTTTCCGATGCCCGTTCCTTGCTTCAAAACGAACACGGACAGGCTGCGAACATCAAATCCAAAGGAACACGGAAAAATGTTCAAGGCGCTATTGAATCCGCTCTGTCCACACTTTCTAAATACAAAAATGCTGGAGAACATGGCATTGCACTTTTTGTTGGTTCAATCATTATTGGAAACAACAAGAACCGAATGATAAATGTCGTTGTTGAAGAACCGCCACAACCGTTGATTTCATTCAGATATCGGTGCGATTCAGTGTTTGAGTTGACGCAACTCGAAGACATGCTGGTCGATAAAAAGTCATACGGCTTGTTTGTCATCGACCGTTCCGAAGCAGCATTTGGTATTGCATCCGGAAAGAGAATTCACGTTCAAGAGCACTTAGTGTCCAATATTATGGGCAAACACCGACAAGGTGGTCAATCCGCTCAACGTTTCGAACGGTTAATTGAAGAAGCTGCGCACAATTTCTTCAAGAGAGCATCAGAACATGCTTCGTCATACTGGCTGCCAAATATAGAGAACATCCAGGCAATTATCGTCGGTGGCCCAGGCGCTACAAAAGATTTCGTTGTCAAAAATGATTATTTCCACCACGAAATCGTCAAGAAGATCGCCAAAACTACTTTTGACGTAGGTTACTCAAACGACAGCGGGGTTCGTGAATTAGTCGAGAATGCTGGAGCCATGATGGGCGAAATTGAACTTGATGCAGAACGCCAAGTCATGAATGCCTTCCTAAGTGAACTCGTCAAACCTGCACCAAAAGCAACGTACGGTGAAAAGATGATACGTGAAGCACTTGAACAAGGCGCTGTTGGGCGTTTATTGGTATCCGAAGGCCTGCGAAAGAATTCGATTACTTTGGAGTGTGGTTCGTGTAACCACGAATGGACTGCAAGCGTTGGTCGTATGGAAGCATTACCGAACTGTCCTTCATGTGATGCATCAGGCGACGCTGCAAAAGAATTGAAGAACGTTTCACTTATTGATGAACTCGGAGTCTTAGCGGCTAAAAGCAACACTGAGATTGTCTATATATCAGTAGATACCGAAGAAGGTTCACAATTGCTCCTTGGATTTGGAGGGCTTGCTGGCATCTGCCGCTATCCCATGATGTGAGGTGTTTCCATGCAAATGCTCAGAACCGTCCTTGAACCTCTTCTTGAAACTGCACTGCAAAGCATCGGTGTCACTTCACAACACTGGCGAAGCATGCTCGTTCGCTCGAGAGAACACGCACAAGGCGATCTCTCGTTACCTTGTTTTCCATTTGCAAAGCAACTCGGGAACTCCCCGGTAGAAATCGCAGAAAAACTTGCCAAAGCACTCTCGAGCAATCCTGCTCTTGGAGAAGTCAATGCCGTAGCAGGTTATCTCAACATCAAAGCAGACCCGCATTGGCTCGCAAACCAAGTGATGGATAATGGCGTTCGAATTGGTGACGCATACGGCAAAAAACCTGCAGTTGAACAACAAATTCTCATTGAACACACTTCAGCCAACCCAAACGGACCGTTCCACGTCGGACGTGCACGCAACGCCATATTAGGTGATACACTGGTTCGTTTACATCGCCTCCACGGCAATAATGTTCGTGCAGAATACTATGTTGATGATATGGGGAAGCAAGTGGGTGTGTTAGCCTGGGCACTGGCAAATCTTTCCGCTGAAGAAGTGGAACAAACACTTGACCAAAGAGACCCAGTCAATCCAAAATGGCAAGGGAAAGCTGACCATGAACGGGTTCGATGGTACCAAGCAGCACAATCAATACGAGAAAACCGTTCAGATAAAGAAGAAATTGAAATCGAAATCGGACGAATGGTTCACGCCAGCGAACACGGTGATGAAGCGGTCTTGCAAGCATTCCAAGACGCATACCAACCGGTATTGGATGGCATGCTCTCCACCTTACAACGGCTTGGAATTGCCTTTGATACCTTTACCAAAGAGTCGATGTTTGTCACCAATGGTGATGTTGCCAAATTGATGGAGAAATTCAAGACCTTTGAGATTCATGGAGTTGCTGATAACGGTGCTGAATATTTGGATTTGGGCGCACGGGGCTTGAAAGGTAAAACCGAATTTTTCTTCCGCAGAGGCGATGGCTCTTCTTTGTATGCGACCAGAGATATCGCCTACCACATCTGGAAATGGAATCAATGTGACCAACTGATCAATGTGCTTGGTGAAGACCACAAACTACAGGCAAAGCAAGTCGGTATGACCTTGACCGAATTAGGTCAAAAGACTCCTGATGTGTTGTTTTATTCCTTTATCAAATTGCCAGAAGGGAAAATGTCAACCCGAAAGGGTAATGTCGTCTATATGGATGATTTACTGGAAGAGGCTCAAGCACAAGCAGCAGCAGTTGTTCGTGAACTCCACCCCGACTACTCTGAGGAACTGGTCACTTCCATCTCCGAGGCTGCTGGCACCTCAGCTGTTCGATTTAACATCATAAAAGTCAGTCCTGACAAGGGATTTACCTTCCGTTGGGAAGAAGCATTAGCATTCGAAGGTGGCTCTGCGCCTTTCGTCATGTATAGTCATGCAAGAGCATGTTCTATAGTGAGAAAGTGTCAAAAAGCAGGCATTGACATCGAAGCGAATATTTCAAACAAAGATATTCCGGTTCCATCACAGATGCCAAAGGGCATGATTGAGTTGCTACGGACCATTTGTGTTCACTCAGATGTGTTATCAAAGGCAGTCAATGACCGTCGCCCGCATCTCTTTGCAAACCAATTACTACAATTAGCAACCTCGTTCAACAGTTTCTATCGAGATTGTATGATTCTCAAAGATGGAGAACTCAATGTATTCAATTTACAACTCTCAGAAATTGCCCGTAACCTCATGCGAACCAGCATGGAAGGTTTGGGTATTGTTCCAATCGAACAAATGTGATCAATCGTCTTGGTCTCTTCGATACCAACCGTCTGGTAACGCCATTGGATCAACTGGTCGAGCAAGATTCACTCGGCGAACGATTTCTAATCGCATTGCATCCATACCAACAAATTCTGTTGCAGACATCGTAACTCGCCCTTTCAAGTCATACAAGAGTGGCAAGACAGGTTCTCCACCTGAGCCTTCTTCGCGCCATTCCTCCTCAGCAGCAACAACTTCATCCCAATTTTCGGGAAGTGGTTTCAAAAGGTCGGCTTTTGAAGTGACAACCATCATGTCAGTCCCTGGAAGAAGTTTTTGAACATCTTCTAACAGATGATGTTGTTCTTCGATTGGAGTGCCACATGCTTCACTCTCATCAACGAGGAAAAGCACCAGTGAACCTATGTTCTCTAATGCTGCAATCGCTTGTAATTCAATAGCATTGCGCATTTCCAGAGGGCGGTCTAAGAGACCTGGAGTATCGACTAACTGGTATTGCAACCGGCGATGGATAAAATGTCCAACGTGAATTTGTTTCGTGGTAAAGGGATAGTGATTGACTTCCATCTTTCCAGAACTCAAAGCGGAAATGAAAGCTGATTTACCTACATTCGGAGCACCACAAACCACGATACATGGAAGCATATGGTCAACAGTAGGAAGGCGCTTGAGTGTTTCACGCGCTTCGCTTAACCAAGACAAAGAAGGGCCAACACGACGTAAGATCGATGAGATTCGCCCGTATGCCTCTCTGCGAGCTGTGTGCATAAGTTCGGTATTGGCAGTTCGAACGATTTTTTTGCTGTTCTGAGTCGCGATGCTTGTGACTTGCCTCGCACCCCACTGAAGCATTGAAAGATGATGACGATAATCATCACACCCAACACATGCATCGATCATGGAAACATCAAATTGAGGTGATTGGTCTAAAGATGGCCATGTACTAACGGTGTCAAGAAGGGTTGTAGCAATGATATCGGCAGCGGTTTGAACCATTCGGTTCATTTGTTTACGGACTCGAAAGGTTCGGTCTGAATCATCGACTCGGTCTGCTGCTTTCTTTGCTCTAGAGAAGGCTTTGTCAAGGACTTCTTCTTCGAGTAAAACAGTAGGGAGTTTACGCCATGAGACTTTCATACACTTCTCCCCGTTCTTAGCCGGTGGCCCATACTTGATGAAGACATCCGTTGGAATTGGGTCAATGTTGGTTTCATGCTATTCAAAGAGCGAGGTTCAAGTAGCCTCGCCCCGTGAACTGTACATGGCGAACAAAAAGAGGCAGGGAGTCGAACTACCCGATTGGGCAACACCACTTTGGGAAGACATGGGATCTCCGGATCTTTCAAAATTTGTAGATGTTCACAATGGAGATTTACTAAAAAGACGCCATGGCCTACGACGCGATGATTTTGTAGAGATTCTTGTGGATGCTCGATCAATCGTATCTGATGATGAAACTTGGCTCCGTGGACGACTTCTCTCCTCTGGCAAATCCAGTATTGAATTGTTGACCAATGATGGCCAAACCCATTACATTGCACGAGACATCATTGCACAGATTGTCTTAGTAGCACACACTCGACCTGCATATATTGATGACAAAGGTTTGCTTGCTTTCGAACGAGCTGATATGAAGCGACGTTCAAAACTCCATGAAAAAGTGGAGAAAGAGAGCGAAGGCAGTGACGATGCTCATCTCTGGGGATGATTGAATGAAGACCCCAGATGGCTGGGAACTCATCGATGGACGCCTGATGGCTGAATATGAATTTGAAGATTTTGCGTTGGCAAAAGAATTCATCGATGCTATATCTGTTCTTTCCGAACAGGAAAACCATCATCCTGAACTTCACTTTGGCTGGGGCTATGTCGTGGTCGAACTGTTCACGCATTCAGTTGAAGCCGTTACTCAGAAAGATTACGATCTTGCTCAAAAGATTTCTCAAATGTCCGTGGAGTGAAAGCATGCCAACTGACCCAAAAGGACGGACAACACCTGGCTATGAACGCCATGTGTTTGTTTGTGGCCATGAACGGCCAGAGGGGGCAAGCCGTCCTTCTTGCTCGAGAAGAGGTAGTTTAGATTTAATGCGGCTGCTGAAAACCTCCGCCAAAGAAGCAGGAATCCCTCATGTAAGGGTTCAGAAATCGGGGTGCCTCGATTTCTGTGAATTTGGAACAACATGCGTCGTTTATCCGGAAGGGGTTTGGTACTCAATTCCAGATGAAAATGCCGTCAAAGATATTCTTGAACATCTACGTTCTGGAACGATAGCAGAAAAGCACCGTCTCAAACTTGAGTAAGATCGAGATGAGAATCAAAGTTTGACTGGGCGAGTAGCACCGCAAGCCTGACATTTGAGTAAAGTCGTTCGGTCTTGCTTGACGAAATGCGTATCTGGAGCAGAGCATTGACTGCACTTGATGAAGGAGTTCACATAATTTACGAGCGTTCTCTTGATTCTCTTTGGAGGAATACGTCCTTTGAATCGTGCACGAGGTCCATCTCGTGAACCAGATGTACCAAGTTCATTCAAAAGATATTGATACACGTGGTTATCATCTCGGTCCATCATTGAAACAACTTCGTTAAAGTTACGGAAGATTGTGTTTTGACCTTCGATCATAATTTGCGGCTCTGGCAATCGCCATCGGGATCTCGAAGAGATTTCTTCAGGGATATTTTCCCGTGCTCTGTCGAGCAAGGACTCATAATCAAAGTCGCTCATAGATGAGGCCCTGCGTCATTCTTTCTTGAAGCCTTTGGATGCAAGCCATCTTGGGGGCTACACATCATGAATGTGCAAAGGGTTGATGAGTTAGTGTCCCTACCGCCGAATGAGTACAATGGCAGTAAGTATTGAAGAACTACGAGCACAGGCATTCGGTTTGCGAAAAGAAGGGTTGAATTCCCAACAAATTGCCGACGAGTTATCTCTTTCGCAAGACACTATCTCTTGGCTTTTGGCTGAAGGAGAAACTGGTGAACGACCTACTGATGTTCGAATCGGTTGGAGAAGCATTGGCGTTCGCCCTGAACGAATTGCTGCGATTGGGTCAATTATGGCAGATATTGCTGATGAAGAACTCGGAGCAGCCGACATCGATACAATTGTTGGAATCTCAATCAATGGAATTAGTTTTGCTCACGAAGTTGCTCGGTGCTTAGGCTCAGAATACACCATCTATCGAAATGTCGAAGGTGATGATGGGCATGGAGTCCTTTCAAGTAAATACGGTCAAGTTTCTGGCAAGAAGGTTGTCATCGTCGATGACGTCATGTCCTCTGGAACTACGCTCAGCAAGACCATCGGTTCAATTCGAGCTGCTGGTGGAGATGTTGGCTTAGTGATCGTCCTAGTGAACAAAACAACTCGCAATGAAATCGATGGAGTACCACTCCGCGGTATGATTCGAGCTGTTCCTGTCTGAGGTGAACTCATGCACTGGGCAGATGTCGCAGCACAAGCACTCGCTCACAAGAGCGATACGCATGTCATATCGACAGGAATCACGCCAAGTGGAGAATTTCATATTGGACATCTTCGTGAAATTCTTACTGGAGATATGATTGCTCGTGCAGCAAAAGATGCAGGACTTACTGTTGATTTTGTATTCATCATCGACAGTGCGGATCCTTTACGAAAGGTTTACGATTTCCTTGGACCCGAATACGAACAATTTGTTGGAAATCAATTAGGTGCGATTCCAGCACCCAAAGAAGATGGAAACCCCGATTGGGAACGGTTCCAAAATGAAGGCTGGACCTATGCGAATCACTTCCTCGAACCATTCCTCAAGGCGCTTGAAGAAATTGGTGTTCGCCCTCGACTTATCGACAACCTTGAATCCTATAGAAGCGGACGCTTCGCTGAACTTTCTAAAACAGCGTGTGACCGTGCTGATGACATACGTGAAGCCATTGAGCGGATATCTGGACGTGAACTACCCGATGGTTGGTTCCCATGGAGTCCGCTAAATTCTCGTGGAGGACTCGACAAAGTTCGAGTCACAGGCTATGAGTATCCGCTTGTTCATTGGGAAGATGAATACGGGGTTTCGGGTTCTTCGAACATTACCAAAGGCGAAGGGAAATTACCTTGGCGAATCGATTGGCCTGCAAAATGGGGCTGGATTGGCGTAACCTGTGAGGCGTTTGGAAAAGACCACGGTGCTGCAGGAGGCTCCTATTCAACCGGCCGAGAAATCGTGCAAATACTTGGCCATGAGCCCCCTCATCCACTTGTCTATGAGTGGATCAGTCTAAAGGGCCAGGGTGCAATGTCATCATCTGCTGGTAATACCATTGGTCCAATCGAAGCATTGCGATTGGTTCCTCCTGAAATATTGCGACTCTTAGTTGCTAAATCAAAACCCAATAAGGCGATTGAATTCGATACGGGGATGGGGCTAGTTACCTTAGCTGACGAATTCGAACGACTTGCTGCAAGAGATTTCCAACAGGAATTGGCGAATGAAGAACTCAGCCGAAGACAAAAAGTGCAAGTCGAAGATGCTGCAGGAGCCATGAAAATGGCAACAGTTGTCTCTGGTCAACAGGTTGAAGCAACTGCTGTGACATTTCGTCATCTTGCATTACTCGCTCAAACCAAGAAGAATGATTCGGACGTGTGGACGAGTCTACAAGCATCTGGGGCGCTTAAGGAAATCACCCCCCAATTACAAGACAGGCTCACACGTATGCGTTATTGGATTCAATCAGACCATTTTCCAAGTGAAATGCGGATTAACATCCTCACCGAACCAAACAACGCCATGCTCGAAGAACTTGATGAAGTCGAGCGTCGAATCATGAATTCGTTAGTTGTTTCATTGAACACATGTGAGTGGAATGCAACTGCAATTGGTGCTTCCATCCCTCAGTCAGCAAAAGATCTCGATGAATCGCCTCGAAGTGCATTCAAAGTGGCCTATGCAGCGCTGATGGGTACTGAGAAAGGACCTCGGTTAGCCCCAATTCTTGCCGAAATGGACAGAGAAGAAATTCTCAGCCTACTGGACGCATGTGTACAGGTTCTTGGAAACTGATTGGTTTCTCTAATTTGGAGTTCTTTCGAGTCTTTTTTGCTCTTTCCGACCGTCACACTTGAAAAGTGGTGGGCAACCATTGCCCTCTATGGCGGGAGTATACTGTCCAACTTGTGAAGCAGGTGTTGAAGCCGCAGCCAAGTTTTGTCTCTCATGTGGACACGACTTGACTGGCCAAGGACCAATTACCGCCACAGGTCACGATTTGAACCAATTAAAGGAAGTCATTCGTATTCGTGATGACCTCTCAATGGCAGAGAAGTTCGATATGATTGCAAAGATCGAAGATGGTGCAAACCCGATTGTATTGGGAATTGCTGCTCCAGCAGAGGGTGAAGAAGTCGACATTTCAGATGCCTTTTCTGTTGAAGCGACTGGAAATGAGTCAAGTTCTGTGTTTGCAAATCACGAATGGGGTAAATCACCTGCAGCTAATGCAGCGATTCGTGCAGTTGTTCGAGGAACAAATGGATGGGATTTAATTCAAGCAGGGAAATTAGACCTCAAGGAAGGTTTGTTCCGAGAAGCAATGGATAACGGAATGGAAGCATCAACTCACATTCACGATGTTGCGAGTGGTGAACACGAAGGTATCGACCCTGAGTCGATGCGGGCCATACCTGTCCTCAAACCTCCAAAACGAAGTTTCTGCCCAAAATGTGGCTCTGACATTCATGCGAACACTATGCTCCAATGGCGCAAGTGGCGAGAGTCATCGAGCGAAGTTGTTTCAATGCAATTAGAGGCATCGATGGAAACATCACTCATCCAAGTTGCTGCGCACTACATCAATGTCATGCAGGCTATGCAAGACGAACGTGACGACGCTCTCAATAAGCTTGCACATGGAGACCCTGCTGCTGTAGAAGGTAAATTGCGCTCTAAACTTGAAAAGAGTATTCGAAGCGAGATTGAAAAAGAGATACGGGCTGAACTTGAAGAGGAATTCAAAGGTCGCTCTGTTTCAAGTGCAACATCCAAACCAAAACAAACCAAAGCAAAGAGTTCAGGAACTTCTACGAAAGACGCAGCAAGCAAAGCAGCTGCTGGCACTCAAAAGAAGAAGAAGTCCAGTGGAATGTTCGGGTCAAAGAAAATCACACGTACATACGAAGGCGAACCTGGCGGGAAAGCTGATTGGTTCCTCAAAGAGGCACTCGATACAATCTATGACCCGCACGGCACTGGTAAAGCAGTCAAGGCTGCAACCATTCTAGCCCGTTCCTCAGCAGGCAATGTACGAGTTCGAGATGTTGTTCGAATTTTTGACGTTGAAGGTGAAGAAGGTATCAGCGAATTAGCATGGACAAGCCCGCTTACAAAATATATCATCGAAGCATACAGTGCTTGCTGATCAGTAATGAACGGTCAACTTTCGTGGCTCTAATGGTCCACTCAATTTCGCTTTACTAGCAGCGACTTCCATTTTCGCACCTCGAAGAGTAGTGACAAACGGTATATTCAATTCGACAGCTAAACGTCGCATCATGTTTCCATCACGTACGGCTCCACCGGATACCGTTGGGACATTGACGATGAACGAAACTTCACCTTGCCGCATAAGGTCCAATGCATCTGGGTGGTTTTTATCAGCAATACGATAGGCTACATTCGCAGAAACTCCAGCCTCACGAAGAGCATCACATGTACCTGGTGTAGCATAGAGCGTGAATCCAATTTCAGCCAGTTCACGTGCAATTGGAATTAGAGACTTCTTGTCCTCATTGCGTACTGTAAGATATGCACCTCCCGATGTTGCAACAGGCACCTCAGTTGCTAATCTTGCTTTGAGGTAAGCCTTGTCAGCAGAAATATCAGATCCATACACTTCACCTGTTGATTTCATCTCAGGACCTGGCGCTGGGTCAAGACCTCGAAGTTTGATGAAGGGGAAGACTGGTGCTTTCACACAGACTTGACCAGTGGTTCTCCGAGGAATCTCTTGCTTTGAAAGAGGAATCCCAATCGTAATGTTTGCTGCAATCCGAGCCATTGGAAGGCCGGTGGCCTTGGCGACAAATGGTACTGTTCGTGATGAACGGGGATTCACTTCAAGCACGTACAAATCATCACCTTGCAGTGCAAATTGTATGTTATAGCATCCGATGATTTTGAGTCCGAGTCCGATGATTTTGGTTTGCTCAGCAATTTTCTCCAACATCGCTGCTGAAATATTTTGGGCAGGTATGAAACATGTCGAATCGCCAGAGTGAATTCCTGCTTCCTCAAGGTGTTCCATGATCGCTCCAATCAAGACATCCTTGCCGTCACAAGCAGCATCAACATCAATCTCGGTTGCATGTCCAAGATATTCATCGACGAGCAGTGGTTTATCTGGAGCGAGATAGGCTTCGGTAAGATACGCATCGAGTTGCTGTTGATTTGAAAGAATCTCCATTCCTCGACCACCAAGTACATAGGATGGACGAATCAGAACAGGGAAGCCTATTTTCATGGCAGCATCACGGACATCTTCAGCACTCGTACCTGTCATTCCATTCGGCATACGAAGGCCAACACGTTTTGCAAATGCTTCAAATCGCTCTCTGTCACTTGCTTCATCCACTGCATCACACGAAGTACCCCTAATGGACAAATTCAATCCAAGTGGTTCAAGAATTGGAAGGCGTTCCTGCAAGGGCAAGGCTAAATTAATCGCAGTTTGCCCTCCAAATTGTAAAAGAATCCCATGTGCTTGTTCTCGTAGGAGGATTTCTGAAACGCATTCGAGAGTTAAGGGGTCGAAGTATAACCGGTCCGAGGTATCGAAGTCAGTCGAAACTGTTTCAGGATTATTGTTGATCAGAATAGCATCTTTTCCAGCTGCACGTATTGCTTTGACAGCATGGACACAGCCGTAATCAAATTCAATCCCTTGACCAATTCGGATTGGCCCACTTCCAACAGTGACAAGCCGTTCTTTTGTACGTGAAGCGAGGTTCGGAAGCAAATCGACACCCTTGGCATCATCCAATTCATAGGTTGAATAATAGTACGGAGTTTCCGCAGCAAATTCTGCTGCACATGAATCAACCATTCGGAATCGTGGGTGCAAGGCCAAGGTGTGACGACGGCGCATGACGGCTACCTCATTTCTACCGGCTGGTAAAGAACGGGGACCGGTTGATGGGAAACCTGCTAATGCATCAGCAATATGTTCGTCCGAGAAACCATGACTCTTCCATGAACGGAGTTGTTCTCGATTCAATTCAGCAGGGAGTGCTGAGGTATCAGTGATTTCTTTTTCAATTTGTGCAATATGTTCAAACCGATACAAAAACCATCGAGTGATTCGAGTAATTTCGTGAACTTTTTCTACACTCCAGCCCCTGCGGAATGCTTCAATCAATGCTCCCATTCTCCGGTCGGTTGCAACCCGGCACCATTCAACGAGTGTTGAATCTGGTAAGGCAGTCATGGCTCGTTCAGCCATACCTTCACCCTCGGATTCATCAGCCCGAGTCAATGGGCGAGGATGAGCATACCCTTGTTCTAAAGAAGCCCAAGCTTTGAGGAAAGCCTCTTCGAAATTCCTTCCAATTGCCATTACTTCTCCTGTTGACTTCATCGAAGTACCAAGGGTACGGTCTGCCGTTCGGAATTTGTCAAATGGCCATCGTGGAATTTTGACCACACAGTAATCAAGAGTCGGTTCGAAAGCAGCAGTCGTACCTTTACCAGTGATTGGATTTGGCAATTCATCCAGTGTATATCCAACTGCAATTTTTGCAGCCATGCGAGCAATTGGATATCCGGTCGCCTTGCTTGCAAGTGCTGAGGAACGAGAAACACGTGGATTGACTTCAATCACCCGTATCTCACCCGTTGATTGATTGTATGCGAATTGAACATTACATCCGCCCTTGATGTTCAATTCCCGAATGAGAGCAAGGGCTTGGTTTCGAAGAATTTGATGGTCGGCATCGGAAAAGGATTGCAAGGGTGCAACGACCGTTGATTCACCGGTGTGGACGCCCATAGGGTCGATGTTTTCCATTGTACAAACAATAGTGGCATTATCCGCACCGTCACGCATGACTTCATACTCCAATTCTTGCCAACCAAGAATTGATTCCTCGATTAAGACTTGATTGATTCGAGAGTTACGCAATCCAAGTGTAGCAATTTCTACTAATTGCCCCAAATCCCACGCAGTTCCACCGCCAAGTCCACCGAGTGTGAAAGCAGGACGGATGAGAATTGGCCAAGTCCCGATGGATTCGGCAGCCGCGATGACTCCATCCATTGTGTTACAAGCAATTGCATTTGAAATTGGAAGGTTAATTGATTTGCAGACTTGATTGAATAATTCACGGTCTTCGGCTTTATCAATGGCGTCTAAATCCGAACCGATTAATTCCACGCCAAGGCGTTCGAGTGAACCATCGTGAGCGAGTTCACTGGCAATATTGAGGGCCGTTTGGCCACCCATGCCTGCAAGTAATGCACAAGGCCGTTCAATTTCCAAAATACGACGAACTGTATCTGGAAGTAATGGCTCGATGTAGACTATGTCAGCCATTTCCGGATCGTTTTGAATCGTTGCTGGATTGGAATTGACCAAGATGACTTCGTAGCCATCTTCTCTCAATGCACGAACGGCTTGGCTTCCCGAAAAATCAAACTCTGCAGCCTGACCAATCTTAATTGGGCCGCTACCGAGAACAAGAATCGTCTTGAGGTCGTCACGACGTGGCATCAGTTCATACCCCCTAAGGCTCCGTCAACAATGTCACGGAATTGTTTGAACAAAGGTGCTGCGTCATGAGGGCCTGGACACGCCTCAGGGTGAAATTGTACAGTAAACGAAGGATGCCCAACGAGGTCTAATCCTTCGACTGTTCGGTCGTTTGCATTGACAAAGCGAACCACAACTTCAGCTCCATGTTGATTGACACCAGGTGGAGAGCATGCACCACTGGGGTGGGCGGCAAGCATACCTGTTTCGGGGTCTGCAACTGCAAAACCATGGTTTTGACTGGTAATGGAGATTAAGCCAGTTTTCAAATCGATAACGGGTTGGTTAGCCCCACGATGACCGTATCGCATTTTGTAGGTCTGCAAGCCTGAAGCAAGTCCCATCAATTGATGTCCAAGGCAAATACCCATGACTGGCAATCTTGCTTGAACGGCCTGAGCGAGTGTATTACGCGCCAGTGTGGCTTTCCCAGGATGGGCAGGGTCACCAGGACCATTTGAACAAAACAAAGCATCGATTTGATATTCATGGACGAGTACATCGAAAGAGGTTTCAGGAGGACACCAAATCACTTCAAAATGAAGGCAGAGATTGCGCAAAATATTGTACTTAATCCCACAGTCAAGGACACCAAGACGAGGGAGTGGGTGGTCAAGTACATCCAATGCACCCGGATTGAGGACGACCGGAGTTGAGAGTGAGACTTGGTCAACCAAGTCTCCAAGGTCGGGCGAGGTAAGTTGGTTGAGCCGTTGTTTGAGAAGTTCTTCTTCAGACTCGGGGCCAAAGACACAGAGAACCGTACCAAGTTCTCGAACTCTTTTGGTAATCGAACGAGTATCAATACCTTGGATACCTGGGACACCGTGTAAGCGGAGCAAATCTTCAACCGTACCTATTGAAAATCGATGATCGGGTTGATGCATAGCATGTCGAACAACCACGCCTCGAGGCCATACTCCAGCAGACTCTGATGCTCCAGCGTGAATTCCATAGTTTCCGATCAAGGGATAGGTGAAGGTAAGCACTTGACCTGCAAAAGAAGGGTCGGTTAACGATTCCTGATACCCCATCATCCCTGTCGTGAATACTAATTCTCCTTCACCATGCCCTCGGGCTCCAAAGAGCGTTCCACAATAGCGTCCTCCATCGGCAGTAAGGAGCACGCCAGGGCCATCTGCAGAAAGTGGTAAATCGACGCCAGAAACCAAGCCATCAGCAGCATCTTGGAAGGATGGAGCGTCGGAAACTCCGCGCTGATTTCCCCCCGGACGGAATGAGCCGGTTTGTACACCCAATGCCGACATCAGTTTTGGTCGAAAACGAACCCCCATAATGATTGGCATGAAGCAGGTGCGGAAATAACAAGAAAAAAGACGGCTGAAAAGCAAGGTTAATCGAAGGCATGCGGGGAAGTAAGTAAATAATTACTCTTCTTCTTCACGGTCTAAATCCCGAACGCTCTTTCCTTTCGCCGATGGCTCAATAATGAGCCGAGCGTCATCGAATGAACGGTGACTTCCTGCCTCTCCATACCAGGCATCCAAAAACAACGCTAATGCGGCAACTTCAGAGTGAGGTTGATTCCCAACTGCAATGTTGTATTGACTGTACTTGTAGACATCACCAGGGACTTTAGCCCCACCTACCACAATGACCATTGGACGGTCACGACGAATGCGAGGGATCGCTTCACGGAATGGTTCACCGTACATAGTGAGATGAACGGCAACACCTGGCATTCCATCTCCTGCATCTTCTTCGACAAAGCGTCTTAGCCAGCCCATCGGGTTTTTGATGTGCTCACAATCCATTCCACCGCCGAAACGACTTGCTACTGAATCGAGATTTTCAAACATTTTTGGGTCTTTATCTCCCGCTAAAAGAAAACGGTCTGCACCAAGTGCACGACCTACTAAAGCAAGATGAGTGGTAATTCGGGGGTCTCGACCAAGGCGATAGCCAAGGCGCAAAACATCGACTCGCTCACCTGTCATGATGCTTCGAGATGTCAATCCTACAAGAAAGGTGCAGTCTTAAGAGATTGATTCAGATGTCGGCTCACGGGTTCGTTCTTCAGCCGCAGGAGAAATATCGATATCATGATTGACACAGAATTGTTTCAACCATAACAAAAGAGATGCATCGACAAGGAAATGAGCACAATACGTCACACCTCCCCAGAGCAAACCAAGACGAACACTTCGCCAAACAGCCGTTTGAATATCAAGTTCATTTGATACAAAACCATAGACCAATGGCTCGATGAAGTAGAAACCGCATACAATAATCATCGCCCCTGAGACGAGTGAAGGCAATAATTGGCCGAGTTCACGACTGTAATCTCGAAAGAAGGCAGAAGTGAGACCAAGAAGCATAACCGCAATCGCCACGTCAGCAAAACCGAGGCTCATTAGAATAGAAACTCCAAGCTCTGAATTATCGTTGGCAGAGGAGACGAAAATCCAGTAAAAGAAGATGAGGATTGCGAGTAAAATACCGCTGTAGTAAGCCTTTGCAGATATCATTTCGAAAATGGAATTGTGATCCTTAACATTGAGACGCCGAATCAAGCGGTCTGCCAGTTCTCGGCGAGGTTCACTTGGACCATCGGCATCGAAAGCTTCTCCAGTTGGTCCGAATTCATCTAAAGAACTCTCCATAGTACCACCGGACATAATCACTCTTGAAACTCACATGTTATCAAATCTGCCGAACTCGCAGGGTTCATGGGCGGTACCTTTCGACCTCAAATTGTTCACCGAGCCCGGATTTCGACAGGTTTACATCGAGATGAAACGGATTCGTGTCATGTAATGGGAATACTCAATGTAACTCCTGACTCATTCCATGAAGAAAGTCGCAAGAACACACTTGAATCCGCTGTCGCCGCAGGTCTACGCATGTGGGAGCAAGGAGCAACATGGGTTGATGTCGGTGGAGAATCTACACGTCCGAATGCGGATGCTGTTTCGGTAGAAGATGAACTCCAACGCGTCATTCCAGTCATCGAGGCACTCCGTGCAGCAAATCCAGAGGGATTCATCTCCATTGATACTCGAAGACCACAAGTTGCTCAGGCAGCACTCGGTGCCGGAGCAGATATGATCAATGACGTCTCTGGATTACGCGACCCTGAAATGGTCAAAATCGTCCTCGACAGTGGATGTGGCGTGTGTATCATGCACATGCAAGGAACGCCACAAACCATGCAAGATCGCCCAACATACGTCGATTGCGCAAAAGAAGTTAGCTCACAATTACTTGAAACTGCACGTGGTTTGGTTGCTGCAGGCCATCCTGTCGAGTGTATTGCACTTGACCCGGGCATTGGTTTTGGTAAAACCTTGGAACACAATATCGAACTCTTACAACGCCATGAATTATTCCGTGGAGTTGAAGGGTTTGCCGTACTCTGGGGAGTTTCCCGTAAATCCATGATTGGGGAATTAACCGGTCAAGCAAATCCTTCAGAAAGGTTGAGTGGGACATTAGGGGTCGCTTCGTTAGCACATTTCGAACAAATCGATATCGTTCGTGTTCATGATGTTGAGGAACACATCGATGTATTCAAAGTATTGAATGCACTTGACTAAAGCCCGAAACTACCCAACAATCCAGCAGCAGCAAACCATGCACCTGCCATACTGCCGACATTTGAAAGGGAAGTCACCATCAATACTCTTCCTGCTTTATTACTCCAAAAGGAACCTAAACTTTCGAGTTTGAGGAATTGTTGCAAATCCTCGGCCGTTGGTTCCCGCATTTTGAGTTGAACATAACCTGCAAACCAGCCTGCTGCGAGAGTTGGATTCAATGAAGTGATTGGCGAGGCGGCAGCGGCAGTGAGTATCGCCAAAGGATGGCCACGAGCAAGCGCACATCCAAGGGCAGCAAAAACGGCATTTGCTGCAGTCCATACGGTGAACATTTTGAGTAAACTAAAACCTTCTCCATTGGCGATAAAATACACCATCAAACTCATCACAAAAAGAGGAATCATCCATGGAATACTTTTTGCAAGCCGTCCAGCCACTGGGAGATGCTCAAGTTGCTGTAAGCCTTCTTCATCAGGCCCGGTTGCATCCGTCAAATGCTTTTCAATGCCTTTGAGGTGGCCTGCACCTACGACTGCGAGAATCTTCTTGTCGGATGGAAGAGATGCAATCTTTCCTGCAAGAAAAGCATCTCTTTCATCGATTAAAACAACACCTGCTCCGGGAGAGAATGTTCGTAGTTCCTCCATAAGTGAAGTCAAGAGATCTTGGTCTTCGAGTAACTCACCAACCCCAGGAGCATCATCGTCTTCATCATCTTCACCCAATAAAGACCACAGAATTCGAACCTTTTCTCGGAAACGCATTTTCTTCCATGCTCTACGTAATGTTGTTTGGATATCACGGTCAATCAGTGCGACTTCAAGTTCAGCCTTTTCTGCTTCCTGAACGGCAACGAGTAATTCGGCTCCCGGTTGCTGTCCTTCATCGAGTCCCATTTTGCGTTGTTCAGCAGCTAACAAAGATTGAAGAAGAACAAGAGGCGCTTTTCCTTCCTTGACGACTTTGAGTAATCCTTCTTTGTCAAGACGGCGATTGCTGGTAAGTGCTTGATGGCGTGAACCACAGAGTTCAACCGCGACGATATCAGGCTGATAGGTTTTGATCTGCTCACGAACTGCATCGACGCTTGCCGTCGAAACGTGAGCAGTACCGAGAATTCGAAGCGTTGGTGAGAAATCAACGAGAGGTGTTTCAGGCATCAGACTACCTCACTTCGGAACAACAGTTCTAATTCTGAACCCATCGCTTGGACGGCCTGACCTGCAGCTTCATCAGGGTCGCCGGGAACGGTTGAGAGAAGGACATCGAATGGAATTTGCCCACCGGCTAACGCTTTGTGACCACCCGACAAACCACCCCCCCATTTTTCAGAGAGTATTCGCCCAAGATGAATCGATTCATCCGTAGTACGAGCAGAAAGAATGATTTTCCCACGGCGTGGACCAAAGACAATGACTGTGTCAATACCTTCTGTAGGGAGAAGGAAGTCGGCAATTTGAGCCAATGAATCTCGGTTTGGCATTGAGGTTAATGGGGCAAGTAATGTCGATTCAAACAAGAAACGCGAACCCAATGCTTCTGCAAATGATTCAAGCGTTTCTTGTGACCTTGGCGGCTCTTCTATAGAACGGAGCAAGTCTTTATCGACAAAGGCATTAAGCCAAGCTAAAGATCGAATATCAACTGGATTGAAATCACGAGTAAAACCAAGGGTATCGGTCCGTATGCCAAAGGCAAGTGCAGTAGCAATACGTTCAGTAATAGGGTGATTAAGGCTCATCAGAAGACTTGCAACAAGCGAGGATGTTGCTGAAAACTCGGGACGGACCAATGAGATATCTGCTGCCACTGACTCTTCCAAAGAATGATGGTCGAGAACAATGTGTGGCACACAATCATCTGGAAGAATATTATTGGCACCTGGACGATGGAAATCAACGGTCATGACAACTGCAGCATCGCGCAGAACATCCTGTACTTCCCAATCAAGAATAAGCCGTCGGACCGGAATGTCGAGCAGCCGCACCATAGCACGATTCTGTTGGTGTTCAATGAGCCCTCCATGCAAGAGTTCGGGAACAAGGCCCATTTGTTGCACGAGTTCATACATTGCTAATCCAGCGCCCAATGCATCAGGGTCGGGATTATCATGACAAAAGATGGCCACTTTGGATTGTGGAGGGATTGAACGAAGATAATGTAAAACGACACTTGCCCCATCTTTTTGTTCCCAAGAACGTATACGGTCTTGCATAGCAGCAAAGGAGACATCATCAACACTGATGAGGTCAATGCCATCCCCTTCCAAGGGTAAAGTGGTGAGTATAGGAATATCAGACCAATGATTTTGCAATGCAGCAAGTGGGGCTGCATCAGCCAATGCTTCAGGGTTGAGCAAAAGAACAGCCGTTGGTTTATGGGCATCAAGTGGGAGATCGTTGAGTAAAGTTGGACCTGGGAGGGCAATGATTTCACAACCCTCTAATGGGCCATCGAGAGGAAGATTGGCCGCAAGTCCAACCAATATACTTCGACGACGTTCTGCACACCATTGGCTCAAACGTATGGCGAGTTGCCCTGAACCTATGATGAGAAACATAACTCGTCCCGTTCCCTCTTTCTCCTCTTGCGGTTTGAAGTTACGCCCGAGATGCGAGATAATCGAACTCAAAAGTCGATGATGACGTTCTCGCGCTCTTCGGCAAATACTTCGAACAATTGACGGCGTTCACTGCCTTTCATGTTGGCAACAAATACAGTAGGAATCATTTGAATGGTTTTGTTAAATGATGTCACAGATGAATTGTAAAATTCTCTTCGGTCAGCAACTTGGTTCTCAAGTGCTACCAATTGATTCTGTAAATTGATAAAAGAAGAATTAGCCTTCAAGTCAGGGTACTGCTCAGCAACCATGTTGATTTTTGGCATAAGTCCTGCAAATGCTCCTTCTGCGGCACCTACACCTCGTACGTCACCAGAAGAAAGTGCTCCTGCAGCTGATTGGCGAGCCTTAGCAAATTCCATGAACAAATCTTTTTCATGCTTTGCATAACCCTTTACCATGTTCACGAGATTCGGGATCATATCATAACGCTGTTTGAGGAGAACATCGATATCAGCCCAAGATTTGTTAACATTTTCTTCAAGATTAATCAATCGGTTCCAAGTTGAGAAGAACCAGACGATGAATACAAGAAATACAAGTCCAACAATGAGTCCAACAATAAGAAGCATATCTGCCATATCGACTCCTCAAATCTCTATGTTATGAAACCATTGGTTTCGTCTTTGCAGGAGAGGCAAGGTCTTGAAGCAAGAACTGCTGCGACAAACATCTCTGCATGATAATTTGAACATGGAGGGGAATAAGCAGTGCCGAGGGACTCCAATGATTGCTGAAACTCTCATCATTTCGTTGGCCATTTTCGTGGTTGCCTTTTTCTTTGCCCCCATTGGCATGGGTGGGGGAATGCTGTTTGTACCATTACTCCACTATGGCCTCGGCTGGGAGATCAATGGCGCTCTTTTTGCCGTATCTCTGTCGCTCACGGCAATTGTCAGTTGGGGAAGTGGACTTGCGCACAGGGAAGAGAAGCATTACGATGATGAATCTCTTAAAATTGGACTCAAAGGAGCGATAATAGGTGCAATTCTTGGAGTGGGTATTGTCGTATTCATCGGAGACAAAATGGATATTGTCTTCAAGACGCTGAGCCTCATCATGATTTCATGGGCGATTTACAAAACAGCCATAAAAATGCGAACTGATTCTAAAAATAAAGAGATACTTGATAAAGAATCCCAACAAGAGATTCAATCTACACCTCTCCAAATCGGTGCAGGAATCGGAGGTGTACTCTCAAGTGTGTTGGCGATAGGAGCAGGTGTGATTTATGTCCCAGTTTTACGAACTTTTGCTCATCTCAAACCGCGTAAAGCAATTGGAACAAGTCTTCACTTAATGATGGTCGTTGTACCAGTGGCCATTTTCACTCATCTTTTGACATTGCCCACAGAGATGTATTCTAAACTCAGTGAAGAGATTCTACTGATTCTTATGTTCATGGCACTTACTCTTCTCGGTTCTCGAAATGGGGCTAAATACGGAATTAAATACCTTTCAGAACAACAGTTGATGAAAGTATTTCTCTTCATTATCCTCGTTATTGGACTGAAGTATGTGGCAGACCTCGGTGGGTTTTAACCCTCATGTTCGAGAATCAAATCCTCGGAAGGTGCAGTGAAAATCAATTGCGTTGTGTCTTCAACGGCGACAATGCCTCGAATACTGTGTTTTTCTTGAAGTTCAACAGTTGGCTGAGCGAGTTTGACACGAGTGTTGGCAAAAGAGAGTAAATGTCCTGATGAAACATTCCATTCACCTTCTGGCAGCCAGAGGCCGATTGAGCCAAGTTCGGGGTGGTGAACCACAACCAGCGTATCCTGATTCTCATCCACTTCGGCACGTACAACTCGTAAAGTTGCTGCTTCCGGAATTAATTTACTCGAAGGCTGCCAAATATTCCATGTTTCCTCAAAGGGTTGAGTGTGTTCATTGACGCGTACTTCGATGGCCTTGATTTTCTTGGCAAATTCCTCTGCGTCTTCAGAGTTTAATTGATTGAGTCCGTCCAAAAGTGTTCGAAGCCCTTCATGTTGCAGCATGTCGGTTTGTGTCATTGCCGCATTGGCCATCAGTATGTATTCAGAGAGGATCTCGAGTTGCTCTTGGGAATCGGTTTGTAATGCACACTCCATTGCTTCGTCGAGAACTTCTAAGGCTAATCCAGGTTGATCGATGGCCAACAAGGCTTCACCAAGGTCCAGTAACTGGAGGGTAGCCTGTTTTTTATCTACCAAAACAAGTGACTTTGCATCTTGAATATGTTGTTCTGCTTCATCCATCTCACCAAGGAGATGTCGGGAAATTCCCGCACACACAAGATAGGGCAGGCGAGGAGCAAATATCAATCGGGCTTGCTGGTCAGCGGTCTCAAATAATCGAGCAGAACGTTTCCATTTTTCAGATGCAATAGCAAGAAGACCAAGTTGGTAGACGGCGTGCATTTCAGCAAATGAATCATCAATAAGCGTGGCTGATTGAAGCGCTCTGGACAAATGCAATCTCGCAGTTTCACGTTTCCCTGACATCTTAGCCATCAAACCTAAAGCGGTCTCTGTTCGATATAAGTATCCACTCAATGCACTGTTCGCGAGTTCTGCAGAAGATTCATCCAAAGGTGCCAAATTAAGGCCAATTGACTCTAAAACTTCACTGAGGAGGAGGAGAGTTTCATCATACGCTTCCCGAAGGTGTTCGGAGGTGTTGGTCGAAGTAAGTCGAGAGAGGTGAGTGTCAAGCGAAAGGATAGGTCGACAAATCTCCGGAAGAGTACCGAGCATTTTCATGTCTTTTGCTTTAATCTGTTCACCAGCAAGTGTTCGTTGGAGAGCCCGTTTGAGATTACTTTCAGAGATATCTTCGGAGATTGGCCTCTCTGATTGAGGGCGATCTTCAATCAATGAATCAACCATCCAAGTTAATTTGGCTTGAATATCGTATTGGTGTACACGGCTGATTGCATAACGCATTTCAGCAGCTCGTACACGTCGAGAAAGACTTTTCATCCGACCTTTCTTTTTCGAAGGGCTTTGTGAAGACAAACGTTGAATGAAAGTGGACGGAGGGCATGTTGTATAACCGAGATTTGCTTTTTCACCGGATGTTGTCATCTTAAAATCATCAGTAACTAAAATCACTTCTTGACCGTCTCGATGAAGTTGGGATGCGAGAACCATCAATGACAAGTCGACATCTTGAGGTGAAGCCTTTTCACCAATTAATTGGCCGAGGCCTTTGATTTGTGCATCATCAATAGCAATGGTCGACAAGAGCGGTTTGAATTCATCCAAAACTTTCGGTCTTTTCGACCACTTTTGAAATCGTACATTACGTATCTCGTCATGTACACCCGGCGTTACAAAGAGCATCTGATTACTTTTTTTGAGTATCTTTGCAATATCTTTGACAAAAGTATCGGGTGCCATCGAACCAAGATGGATGAAACAATTGGAATCAACGACCCAAGTCTGCGTCATACTATCGCCAGCATGTCGAGGGTCATAGGGTTCACTATGAATTCAAACCCGGAAACACACAGGTTGCAGGCCGCGTGAAGAACCGATGACGATATCGAGCGACAATTCGGTATGCGACATCACGAAGTGGCAAAGGAATCAACCAGAGGAATGGATACCACATTGAATAATACCATTTCAAGTAAAGAAGGCACCGAATACCTGCACCTGAGCGCATGTATGGTTTACCATCACGAAGGAGATAAACACTATCTGCATTCTGAAACTTTTCTGGAAAAGTCGAAATGAGTTCTTGGCCTTCTTTGCTTTCGATGGCAATGAATTGTATCGAATTTGGTTGTTTGAGTCGAGGACTGAGAAACACTGCCGTATGGGTACAGAGCCCACAATCACCATCCATCAAAACAGTATCTTTCTTGATCATTCCTTCACCTCTATTGGCTCCACATTCCATGTCCGTACTTTGACACCCGAACTCATGTGCATGTGTTCAGGATGAAGTGGGCGATCAATACCAAGGTTGTAAGATTCCAACAAGGAATTGGTTTTCATTTCCACCTGTGCAACACTATAGTTCCAAGGTTGATGATGAGTATATGCACGATGCAGTACGCCCTTATGCCATGTATACAGACTGTAACGCTCAAACAGAAAATATTCGAGTGAATCTTGTACTGCATGTTCGATTGGACCTGAACTCTTAGCCGTACCAATCAAGGATTCACCACCATTTTTACGTTCAGAGGACCATGAATAGTGTCCATCTTGTTCTACTTTGACTTTGGCTTTTGCATAACGATAAGGAAGGCCATAGGAACGGGGAGCATGGAAACACGTCACTCGACTTTGTGCATCAAGAGTGAGAAACAAAATCCCAGGAACTCCATCTTTCGTGACATATGTACGGATATTGAATTCACCAAACGTCGAGATGAATGGGAGCCAAGGTAGGCCTCTTGGACGAACTTTTTCCATAATGAATGGAATGACGCCGATGTAGGCATCCCCATTATGGAAGTCGATTTCTAATCCTTCAGGGATATAGGGCTCTAACAAGGCAGCATCAACTTTCCAATGCATGAAAGTTAAATGAATCCAATTCTGATGCAGAACACACTTACGTTCGGGCATTGCAAACGGAATATGGCTACAATCCAAGTTGTGGGTCGCTGCCATGGTTCTTGCAACAACCGTATTGATTTCAATACATCCTCTAAACCTTGGTTGATTCGACCGGTTCAGAGTTCGAAGCAATTGATTCTAAATCCTTCACTGACCATGTCGAAAGTATTCCAATCAAGAATCCAAGTGGGCCCATCATTGTACACAAGATGAGAACTGGAGTTGAAACATACATGGGCCGGCCAGCAGCCAACATTCGAAGCCAAACATATCGCCCAACAAACAAATCAAGTGCAAGCAAATGGAGCCATCCCAAGATGATTATTTCGTCTTTTGCAAACATTTCAACCACTATTTCTGGGGTTGGCATTTGGCTTGCAAATGTAAAAAGAACCTCTGGAGCATGTGGAAGAGCCAGAATCGCATATGGAATGAGAAGAGGCAGTATTGACCAACGAATATCCCCCACAAATCGTTTGGTAAGTTCATGCTTCGGCATGAACCACATCAAAGACCAAAACGGTAAAATCAACACGGAAGAAACCCAAAACATGGCTACAGCGAGAGTATTCATTCTTCAGCCTCCATGTGAGTTAATCTAAACCTTTCCGCATCATGTTTGAGGAATGGGGTATAGAAGGCGGGAAGGAGAATTAAACTCGAAAGCAATGCCAACGTAATAGCAACCACGAAGGCTTGTCCGAACAGTCGCAGTGGAAGCAATGCCGACAAATTGAGAACTGAAAATCCACCTGCTGTAGTGAGAGCTGCAGCAAACATAGCACGACCCGTTGTAGCAGATGCATTGGTTACCCACATCTCTTGAGATGCCAGAGGGTTATGCTCAACCTCTTCTTCAAGACGTACTGAAAAGTGAACTGCATAATCAACACCGAGCCCCAATGACAAGGCACCTATAGTGACTGTTTGGGCGTTGATTTGATACCCAGTGAAGCCCATAATTCCGTACACCCAGCCGACAACCATCATCAATGGAATCCAGGAGACAAAACCTCTTGCGAGCCCTTGTTTGAAGTTTTTCTGACGAGTCGTGTGGATTCCCACGAGCATGCCCAAAATTACGAATGCGACGACAGAAGTGGAAATGACGGCTGATTCCGCCACATTTGCACTGGTTTGAGCAACAATAAGGCTACGACCACCTATACGAAGAGTAGCATCGTCATCCAAAGAATCCTCAGTGTTCTGTAATGCAAGAATCAAGCGGTCGTAAAGGTCGATGGTTGCTTGCCAATCCAGCGTCTCTGCTTGGAACGAGAGGACGGTTTGTTGACCGTTTGATGACAAGACAGCCGAGGTTAACTGGCGACCTGTCGAGTTTTCGAGAAGATAGTCAGAAAGTGCTTGATAAGAGGCAGGGGTTGATGCATCCAAATCAGTCATGAGTGCATTCAGTACTGGGTCGCGCCCTTGGGCTTCAGCAAGTAAATTCCACAAACCATTTGGAACACCATTGACATCTTCACTTTGCAAGAGCATCGCTTCAGCAGCATTCCAAGTCATCCTACCTTCATGAGAGATGATCTCGGTATCGACGACCAAATACAACGGTGAACGACTGCTTTGGAAGTCATCTGAAAGCATCAAGAAATCTCCGACTACGGGAATATCCTGGTCTAATTGATCACGCTGATCAAAACCAACTTCCAATTGTTGGAAGCCAAAGTACATCGGCGTTAACAACAACAGCGCAATCACACCAACCTTCACTGGCTGAGTTGACAATCGGCCGATAGCAGATGATATACGGCCAATAGAGAGATTACTTGCTTTCGAGAGTGCGAGACGTTTCGGTGGGAACATCAACATCAACGCCGGTAAAGCCGTGATACTCAGTAAGTAAACGACAAACAATCCAATAGCGATGACCGTTCCAAAGACTTGTAAAAAGGAAAGGGCTGAGAACCTGAATGAAAGAAAACCGACCATATCCGTGAAGATAGCAATGACCAAAGCAATGGATGTCAATACCGTTCCCCTCGATACCGCGATTTTTCGTGCTTCATGAGAGAAGTCCTTGAGTGTCTTTCTTTCTATAGAATCTTGGCTGTCGAGATTTTGCATCTCTTCTCGTATCCTCAGCACCACGTGAAGGCCATAATCGACCCCGATGGCAAGCAATAAGACTGGAATTGAATTCATGGCCGCATTGAAGACCATATTGACTCCCATGAATTGCAACCAGCCTGCTACACCGTAGGTAGCAGCGATGGAAATGATCGTTAGAAAGGTGACGTAGGCTGTATCACGGACACTTCGGAAATTCAACCAAAGAATTCCAGCGAGAAGCAACATTGCAGCACTGGTAAGCATGCCGATTTCTTTACCGAGATTACCATTTGCCCCTATGGCAAGCTGTGAGAATGAAAAGGTACGTACTTGTTCATTTCCTGTTGTGTTCGTCATGTTTCCAAGCATGGTTGATGACCAAGCATCAATATCAGTTTGAACATCATCCAGAACGTCATGGCCATAGTCAGAAGGTTCACTGCTGATGACTAATGTCGTTAGAATTGGCCCTGATAGATTCCATGGGTCATTCCGGTTCTCCACCGGCATGCAACTCAAGATTGCTTCACGATAGTCAATATTTTGAAGAACGGTAAGAGGAATTAGCTGGCTATTCAAAGGCCCTGTAATAGCCATTATTTGACCAACTTCACCAGCATCTCTACCGGCAGTTAGCGCTTCAAGTTGCCCGAGTAAAGAACCCAATCGTGACGAGAGGTTTTGACCCGAATCCATTCGAGCCAGCCATTCGCTTGGCTCATCAGGCGACCATGCCCTTAGATCGGCAGGTGTTACCGCAGAAACCTCTGGGATTGAAGATGCTGCTGTTGAGACGTTGTTCAAAGCAACCTGTAATTGAGAAGAGTTTGCTGTCAGAACACCGCTAAGTGCCGTTTGAACCTCGTCAATCCATCCAGCTTGTGCTTCATCTTGCCAAAGTGTCCACTGAATGGCAGAACTTGCCATACCACTGTGTGCTTGAGTTCCAAATAAGGGGTAATGGTGGGGTTTGAAGTCTTCATTCTCCAGCATCATGGCTTCAATTTCTGCAAGTTCTTCCCAAGTTGTATTTTGGAGTAAATCGCCTTGCTCAACATCTTTGATGGTTCGAACAAAATCAACTGAGGCTTGATATTCAGATTCCAGTTGATTCAAGAGTTGCACATTCTCATCGTCAGGGAAAAAACCATCCTCACTGTTGTCAAATTGAAGATGCATTGCTCCGGATGAAAAGCAGACGACAATCATCATGATGACTGCAAATGCCCGTTTCGGATATTCAACACTGGTTTGACTCATCCACGTAAAGGGATTTTTCATAAACCGTGCTGCGAGAATCAGTTTATATATTCGTGTTTGAAGATTCTTCAACGAAGTTCTTTAGAAGAGAAAGTACTTCACAGCGATTCAATGATGATAGCAATACCTTGACCGCCACCGATACATGCAGTTGCAACGCCATACCTTCCACCACAGCGCTTCAATTCATAGGCCAGAGTGAGAACCAAACGGGTACCTGTTGCAGCGAGTGGATGGCCAAGACCAACAGCACCGCCGTTGACGTTGACTTTCTCGACATCGATTGCAAGGTCCTTGATACAAGCAACTGCTTGACCAGCGAAAGCTTCGTTGATTTCCCAGCGGTCAATATCGTCTGTTGTTAGCCCTGCCTTTTCTAAGGCCTTACGAGATGAAGGAACAGGCCCGTAGGCCATGATGGCAGGTTCAAGTCCTACGATACCCCATGAGACGATTCGAGCCAATGGAGCATCACCATCGGCTTCTGCTTGAGATGCGGATTTAATGACAACAGCAGCTGCACCATCGACAACGCCTGAGGCGTTCCCTGCAGTAACAAAGGAATTGGGCCCGAAAGCCGTAGGGAGTTTTGCCAAAGATTCTGCAGTTGTACCCGTAACCACGTGATCTTCGTCTTTGTGCGTCACAACTGTATCTCCTCGTCGACCCTTGATAGTGACTTGAACAATTTCTTGTTCAAATACATCGTTTTCTATTGAAGCCGTTGTTCGAGCATGCGAGCGTGCAGCATATGCATCAATCTCTTCACGAGTGATTCCTTTCCGGTTACATAACTCATCTGAAGTTTGAGCCATAAACAAGCCACAGGTCATGTCTTGAAGATTCGTCATCATGTAATCTTCGACTTGAGGTGAACGACCGAGTCTCCAACCTTCACGGCCACCACGCATAACGTGAGGCGCTTGACTGAGGTTTTCCATTCCACCTGAAACGACGGTTGCAGCTTCTCCGAGCATAATCATTTGCGCTCCAGTGATAATCGATTGAACCCCTGACCCACAGATCCGAGAGAGTGTGAGCATTGGTACTTCTTGAGGGATGCCGCCTTTGAGACCTGCATGGCGTGAACCATAGATCGATTGAGAACATGTCTGTAAAGCATAGCCCATGACAACATGGTCTACGGATGAAGGGTCAGTGCCAGTCTTTTCAAGAGCGCCTTTGATGGCCAAACCACCAAGGTCTTGAGCAGTCATTGACTTCAACAATCCACCTTGTTTCCCATCGCCACGCTTTCCGCCAACCCATTCACAAAAAGGTGTTCTTGCTCCGCCAACAATGACTACATCATCTGCCATGCTACTTCGAAAGCGTAACGATTGATAACTTCATACTATTCCGAGGATGAAAAACAAGCCGAGATAGAAAACCGGCAAATAGAGAGTTTCCATCATTGAGTATGAATAGGCAAGAATACTGTATTCAGTGCCTTGAATCATTATCAATTCTTGACCGGGTGGATCGACATTACCGATTACTTTCAGAATTGAATTTCCAAGCAGACCATCAAGGTCTTCATCGGCGAGTTCAGCCTTCGTACGAGATGCTACTTCTCCATGGATGTACACAGGGTCGCCCAATCTCAATCCGTAAAGTGTCCAGCGTGCCGTGCCTATATTCCATACATTGAGTGGCACTTGATAGTGGATACGTTCAAACATCGAAGGTTCGACGCGAATTCCACCGCTCCCATCGTGTAGAATGAAAGGCACTCCACCACTTTGTCGAGCAGATTCATGCGTATGCGATTCGACAATATTGAATAGTTTCTGATATATTGAATCAAACAATTTGAACAATTTTCCAAGAACATAAAAGAAAAGGTTTTGTTGAGCCCATTTGGGAATATCTCCCTGTGCTGGAAAATCTTCGCGTACCCATTCATAACAAACAATATTTTCACATGTCATTGCAGGATTGTCATCAACAAATATTTTCAAAGCACCGTGTGGACCTGGCCGTGCTTGCCCAATCAATTCGGCTTCTCCAACTGCAACAGAACGAACAAGAGAAGTTGCCATGTCCACCATTTGCATGTTGGCAATGGATTTAGATAACGAGGTAATGAAGTAAATGACAAAATACAAGAAAGCAATTATGAGACAAATTCCAAAAAATATACCTAATCCTTGACTCGATGTGAATTCAATTAAGAATGCGAAAAGAGAGATAAAAGTATCAAAGTGATATTTGAGAATCGACACAGCACCCCAAAATTGGAGCATAATCAACCCGAGTGTGAAATACACTGCTCGAAGCGTAAAAAGTGCCGGTCTTGGTGCTCCAACCATGAACGGGTGCTCAAAAAGTATAGAACTATCCGGATCGGGAAGATAGGGTTTTTTCCAGTTCCAAACGTATTTACCCGGGGTTGGGAAATGCCATTCACCTGCATTGTTTTTCAAGCCATCTAAACTTTCAGGAAGCCAGAACTTTTCAAAACTGAAGCCTCTTTCTTCGGCATACTTACGAAGATATTCTTGATTACCGGCTTTCGTTTTGAACTCTTCAAGTTCTTGGGCAAATGGGTGAGGTGTATTCAAAAAGAGAAGCATAAGGCCGAAAAAGCCCCAGAACGGGCTGTAAAAGAAGCCGAAAACAAAGAGCAATGCCCCAAGAGACCACCCAATCCACATCTCCTGATTATACGGAAGACTGAGGTTAAAAAAACCACCATCTAACTCTGGTGCTTTGCCATCCATAGCAAATGCTTCCCTATACAGGTCTTGAACTATGTGGTGATTCAAAGCAAGGAATACATACTAATCCCACAAAGAAGACAGACGATTGGCATGATCAGCAATTCAGCTGAAGAACGAATCCTTCCCAAATTTGCGAGTTCAGTACCCCGTTGTATGTTTGCCTTCATGCCTGGAGAATCTTCTCCATGTACTGAAATGGCTGTATGACCGATGGACCCGTCAAGACCCTCATGTGCAAGTTCGTCTCTTGAACGAGGTTTGACCATACCCAAGAGGTAGATCGGATTACCGATTCGAAGCGCATAAGCAGTCCATCGATGCTTGCGAACATCTCCGTCACTAAAGAGGCGAGCGGCGAATTCCGTTTTGAAGTGCTCACGCAATGTATCTGCATGGTTTGAGGTCCATTGCTTGACGAAATTACCGAGATTCTTTTTCTTGAAGGTACTGGATTCAACTCGGATTGCACCGGTGCCATCATGCAGCATGAAAGGAACGTTACCGTGATCGGAGCGAACATTACGCCAGTTACATTCTTCTCTCGTTGTTGTATTTCCATCAGAGTCTGTTGAAGTCACCTGTCGGCAAACATAAACCTCGTATTCCCATCTGAAATCAACACATCCGGGAATCATACGACGTGGATTCCCATCAACTACGACGTTAATCCATTGCTCAGGTGCTGGACGGACCTGGCCAACGAGTTCTGCTGAACCGACGGACACCGAACGTACCAGCGACGTAGGTGTGTCAATCATTTGTTGCTGTTTTTTGTGTTGAAAGAATCCAATAATCAACCAGATTACGCCGATGATACTCATGACCAGTGGCGTGTACTTCATGGATGCATCCGCTTCCAAGATTTCTCCATTCGCAACAGCATCTTGTTCTGCGAGAATAAGCGTACCAAGTGAGATGGAAAGGAGTATAATGAACAAAACCATACTAATTCCGAACGTAGCAAATGTTGCTGGAATAGGTGTTCCAACTTTCGTCGGGTGTTCAGCAAGTGCGGAACCGTCACCATCAGGGGCATATCGGTCCACTTTGTTCCAAGTTGAGGGCCCAGGAGCAGGAAGAATCCAGTCGTTGGGGTCATTGGTTGGACTATAGGAGGAACGGCCAAAGAACCAAGATTCCATCTCATGACCATTCTTTAACGCAGCCTCTTCCAAATCATCTGGCTGTGGTGCGTTCTTACGAACGTTATGAAGGTCGGTTTCAAGTGAAGCGGGAGAAAGCAGTGCAATCACGAAAAAGCCGAAAGCAGCGATGATTCCTCCGCCTGACATGAACGTTGCAAGACCTCCAACGACCATCAAAAGTCCAATGACCCAGCCAATCCAATTCAGCCAATGATAAGGTACGGTAAATTGAAAAAATCCTCTATCGAGATTAACACCATCGAGTGACACAGTTACTGCAATGTAGACACCTGTAAAGCATTACCTACTGAAAGAACTGTAAAATTTACGGGTTTGAGGCAAGAACTCCGAATACTTTGACGAGGATTCGCTTGTCACGGCAGCCATCAAACTCAGCATAGTGAATTTGTTCCCAAGTTCCAAGGTGGAGTGTTCCATTTCGAACTGGCATCGTCACTTGTTGCCCAAGTAATTGACGTTTCAAATGTGCATCGCCGTTATCTTCTCCCGTACGGTGATGATGATACTCCTCTCCATCGTGACCATCACGGCCATAAAATGGTGCCATTTTGTCGAGCCATTTCATAATATCATGGTGTAAACCGTGTTCAAGGTCATTCACGTAGCATGAAGCAGTGATATGCATGGGATTCACCAGAACAAATCCGTCAACAATACCGCTTTCCGCTACAATACGTTCGACATCTTCCGTTATACAGCGGATTTCATACCGTTCATCCGTGTTGATCCATAATTCTTCGACATAGGTGGCTGCTTGGCCAGTAATGAGTTCGCCCATATACTGGCTCACAAGTCGGTAGTTGTTGATTATTTCAGTTGCCCAAACAAAGATGAATCATCGAGTCCCTGTGCTGCACTCATGAGGGGAATTGCTACAAGTAATCCGCAGATTACAGAACATAGTCCTTGAGACACAGCAAAAATGGTGAAAACTGCTGATTCGTCCACAGGAAGTTCTCCTAATCCTGTATCCCCACCCAATGCGATCCCGGCGAGTCCTACAAAATAAGAGGTGAGTATTCCGACGAGGGTAAGATGAATTCCCTTTTTCTTGTATTGGGTCATCCAATATCCACCGAGCATACATGTGAAACCAGCAAGAATTGAGTTCATCACATTGACCAAAATCACTGAAGTCGGAACAATCAGTTCTTCACCAGTCATTGGATCTTCTATGGGAACAAAACTCAAGAAAACTCCCAAGAAGGAAATTGCACCCCAAATAATTACAAAAATGCCAAGAACTTTTGGTGATGAAGATTGAGGTTGTAGATACATAATTTGTTGCCCCATTTGCTGATTCATCTGTTGCGGCAAACCGACGATGATTGATTCGGGGCGAACAATCTGTGAAGGCTGGGGGGAAACATCGGGTTGTTCGCCATGATAGTGATTATGTATTGAAGTCCCAGTATAGACATCACCAGCAATAGCGCTGTCTTGAATCGAAACTTCACCATCATCCCAAGGATTCGGTTGCATAAAAATTGATTCTTACGCTTGCATATCAATCCTTCTTCATCATGCTCTGTGGAGATGGTGGTGTTGAAGAGGGAGGACCACTTGGGAAGACCGAGGAGGGTTAGAATGGCTGACATATTGCTGGTCTACAAAAAAAACTTCGAGGCTGTACATGACGTAAGCCTCGGTTTGGTGACCAAAGCCTTGGAAGAATCAAGTCAACGGAGAGGTGGCTTGCGTATTGATGTTCGAGCCCGTGAACAAGTCCGTCGTGCTGACTTCATTGGGCGAGATTTGGTACTTGTGCTCGGTGGAGACGGTACGTTGACAAGCATATCCCACAACATCGATGCTGCCACACCGGTTATGGGGATCAATTCCCACCCACGCTCAGAAGATCCACTTGGAAGTTTTGGGTTCTATATGGGCTCAAATCTCGAGTCATTTGCTGAAGACTTGGAGACAGCATTGAATGGAGATGCAATTGTGAATGAACTCCCTCGGCTTCAAGCGATTATTGACACCACATCAGGAAACAGATTTACCACTGACCCCGCAATGAATGATTTATTGATTGCCAATACCCATCAATATGCTCCAAGCAAATATCACCTCCGTCGAGGAGATCACAAATGCCTTCAACAAAGCAGCGGTTTACTGTTTTCGACATGGCTAGGACAGGGTGCCTGGCTGAGTAACGCAGCAGGTAAAGAAGACCTTGAGCAATTACTTCTGCGGGTAAAAGAAGAACAAAAGTCAACACACTATTTTGTACTTGCACGAGATATACCTCCGGCAGAACGTGAAGGAATGCCTTGGTCGTGGATGGATTGGACCGATGAGTCAACGACAATCACATCAGACATGCATCGAGGCTACATCGTCCCAGATGGCTGGGATGAAGTGCACTTTAACAGAGGAGCGACCATCACAGTCAATGCAGAAGCTCCTCAACTTCGCCTCCTCACCTTTCGACGCTCGATGAAAGTGAATTACGGGCCAATATAGCCAGTTCATCAAAAGAAGACTGTCCAGCCATAGAGCATTCCAAATGGAATGCAAAGCAATGAGACGATATTCACAAGAAGAGCAGGCCCTACTCGTTCCGAATCAGGATGGCCTGGTTCCAACTGACCAATATTGAGGTTTCTTAACAAAATAACAAACCCAACCAAACTAAAAAACCCCGTCACGAAGGTCACAACTGGAATAAAGGCGGAGCACAATCCGCAAACTGTACTGTTAAAAATCCAGTAATCCGCACCGATCTCTTTGTACCCATACATCGGAATTGAAGGAGCGGCAAGTGGAGGTGTTTGCTGATAAATGACCGTAGGAGGCACGGCTGTCTGAGGAGCAGGAGCGGGAACAGGTGCAGAAGGAGAATGGTAATGATTATGAATAATATTCCCTGTATGGAGGTCACGAGGGATTTCACGGTCAGAAAGATTGTTAATTTGAGAGTCGTCAGAAATCTGATTCACCCCTTTGTTTGAATAATCAAGAACTGTACAGTATCCAAGAGAAGATCATAAGGAAAAGGGCAATCGAATTCAATGCAAGAGCTGGGACAATCTTTTGAGATTCGGGATGACCTCCAGACTTCAAATGGAGATGCGGTAACATCGAGAGAATACCAACCACACTTACCAGCCCACATATGACGTTCAAGATAGGTATGAAAGAGAATAAAATCGAAAGTGCTCCAAGAATGATCCAATCCGTACCGTATATTTTCTTCAAGGGCTGGAGAGGAACAGTGTATTGATTTTGGAAGTTAGGCTGAGGTGCAGGTTGTTGAATAATTATGGTTTGAGGAGGTGGTTGCGCTGCTGCTTGCGTAGAAGGGAGGTGATAGTGATTATGGATGACGTTACCAGTATGCATATCTCGGCCAACAACGCTGTCCTGGATGGCAGGGGGTTGATTCGGATTTGGCTGCACAACGCTCCCTCATAGAATCGTGGAAGTTGCAATAAATAATGCTATGCGTGCAGTGTAAAAAGTAAAGTGCTATAGGCGTAAAAAAAGGGTGGAGACTGGAGTTCGACAAAGAACTCCAGCCTCCGGTTTTCTTAGGAGGTGATCCATCTGCAGGTTCCCCTACAGATACCTTGTTACGACTTAACCCTCCTTGTCGAAGGCAGGCTCGAATACGCCATAAAGCGCAGCCTCACCCACCCCCAACTAAGATGGTTTGACGGGCGGTGTGTGCAAGGAGCAGGGGCATATTCACCGTGCTATATTGAAACACGATTACTACGGAATCCAGCTTCACGAGGGCGAGTTACAGCCCTCGATCCGAACTATGAACGGGTTTCGGGTTAGCTCGGCCTCTCGGCCTGGCTTCCCATTGTCCCGTCCTTTGTAGCGCGCGTGTAGCCCAGGACATTCGGGGCATACTGACCTGTCGTTGCCCTCGCCTTCCTCTGGTTTAACACCAGCGGTCTCCCTATAGTGCGCCGCCTCCGGAGAGACAGGTAGCAAATAGAGATGAGGGTCTCGTTCGTTATCTGACTTAACAGAACGCTTTACAGTACGAACTGACGACGGCCATGCACCACCTCTCTGAAAATCCGACAAGCTCATTACGCTGGTCTTCATATAACAGTCGGCCCTGGTGAGTTTTCCGGCGTTGAATCCAATTAAACCGCACGCTCCTCCCGTTGCAGTGCTCCCCCGCCAATTCCTTTAAGTTTCAGCCTTGCGACCGTACTCCCCAGGCAGTGAACTTAACATCTTCACTCCGGCACCGGGGGCCCATTGCGGACTCCCGACACCAAGTTCACAGCGTTTACACCTAGGACTACCCGGGTATCTAATCCGGTTCGTGCCCCTAGGCTTCGTCCCTGACCGTCGGATCCGTTCTAGTGTGGCGCCTTCGCAACTGGTGGTCCTCTAAGGATGACAGGATTTTACCCCTACCCCTAGAGTACCCCACACCTCTCCCGGTCCCTAGTCTGGCAGTCTCTGCAGAATTCAACCAGTTAAGCTGGTTGATTTACCCACAGATTTACCAAACAGGCTACGGACGTTTTAGGCCCAATAAAAGCGACGACCACTCGAGCTGCCGGTATTACCGCGGCGGCTGGCACCGGTCTTTCCCAGCCCTTATTCCAAAACCGATTAATAGTTAAGAAAAGAGCTACACAAATGTGTAGTCACTTGGAGTTCCCTCATCGCAGTTTCCTGCAGTGTGAAGTTTTCGCGCCTGCTGCACCCCGTGGGGTCTGGATTCGTGTCTCAGAATCCATCTCCGGGCTATTGCTCTCACAACCCGTACGCGTCGATGGCTAGGAGGTCCATTACACCCCCTACGACCTGATACGCCGCAGACCCATCCTATGCCGTAACCTTTCAACCACACACCGTTCCAGGCGTTGTGATCTATCCGGTATTATTCTCAGTTTCCCAAGGTTATCCCAGAGCATAGGGCAGGTTATCCACGTGTTACTGAGCAGTTCGCAATGAATCTAATTCATTCTACTCGCATGGCTTAATCGAACTCCAATAGCGGTCGCCTCTGGCAGGATCAACCAGATTTCTCTTGTTATGATCCTTAGGCTACTTGTCGCAAATTCATTTATTGAAATTGAATTACTGTCCTAAAAAAATTGGCGAGAGTATAATGCACTTATGCTTCTTACACAAAAATACGTCATAATCTCGATCACCTACCTGACCAAGAGCGAGCTTCCGTGGGGGAAGGTTTCTCAAGATCGCAATAGCTTCGGCTTCACGGGTCAAGAGGATGGCGACGGTCATCGTCCGAAGACTCAGCCGCCAACGCCGTTCTTAACTACGCAAGCAACCTTGGCACTTACCTCCCATATATCAACGTACCCTCTCGGCACGGGCGGTAGAAAAGGCAGACTGAGCCGTAATTAGACACTAAAACTTCGTGTGACCGCAGAAAGAGACG